>Ga0065711_1037851_pt1 | contig 19411 bp, 11 predicted proteins | sample Hoacrofraction12_FD_59098 | JGI IMG/M metagenome (GOLD analysis project Ga0065711, IMG submission 59098) | Hoatzin crop microbial communities from Cojedes, Venezuela - Epithelial fraction 12 v2 (version 2) | ecosystem: Host-associated > Birds > Digestive system > Esophagus > Crop | place...
TCTTCATCCAGGTCGTTGATGAAGAAGTTAAACAAGACTGGGCCCAGTACTGACCCCTGGGGGACACCACTTGTTACCAGCCTCCAACTAGACTCAGCGCCGCTGATGACAACCCTCTGAGTTCTGCCATATTACCCCTGTGTATTATGAAGTTACGAGAGAAGTCCATGTGTACGTTTTTTACAAAACAGAATTATTTTCTGGCAAACAGATGCTACTTAACAGTGTTTCATGTACAGCAGGAGATCAAAGGAATGCCATGCAACTGCACATACCTGGTTGGTATTCCCTTGAGCCCTAGTGTCTGCTGAGTACTGGATGTTTATGGAGCATGGAATACAAGAGATGCCAGGCCACTGAATGCAAATAATACAAACAAAACCAAGAAACTAAAAATCTGGAAAAAGTGCTAAGCTCCCCGAATTGATAGTCTACATTGGACCATTAACGCTATGAAGATTTTCATATCAAGCAAACCTTTTTCCTCACCTAGTCCATAAATAACAGGTACTGAAGGATTTTACTGTATTGTCCAGTTCCTGACAAGCTGCAATCAAAGGTTTTAAAGAAGAATGTTAGCTCCTTGAAAAAGAAACTCCTTTCTGTGCAGTGTTTTCTTGCCTGCTAGTAATTGCTGGGAGGTCATGTTTTCCCCACGGACACAAAGGCACATCTCCAGTGGGTTTCAGTGGCAGCTGCGTGCCTATTTCTCTGAGAAGGTTTAGCAGAAGGTGTTGCCGTTTAAGAATTGCACTTCAATTTCATTCAAGACTAGGTATAAGATAGACATAGGAAATGCATGAAGACCAGACTTTTTTTTTTTTTTGAAAGAGCTAACATTTGTCAAGGGCAGAATCCTCGGTCTCTGTCAGAGGCTGTGGAAAGCTCTGATGGAAAGCAGTGCAGTGGGTGGAGAGAAGGGCAGATATCCACAGAACAGTTGTGAGCATCCCTGTTTTGGGTCCACGGATAGAGAAGTTATGGGTGAGGCAACTGTCCCTGCCCTTAATCTGGTCCAGTGCATGCACCAATGTCAGATTTAGACCTATAACAGATAGGAGAACTGGAAGTAAAATTATCTCCAAAACTTTTCTCAATCGTTTCTTGAAGGCAGAGTAATACAGGTGTTAAAGCCCAGCTTTTAACCAAAAATAAAACAGTGTATAGATAGAAAACAAGAATCTCTTTCCTTTTGTTGCTTAGCCTGACCTGAGTGTTTTAGGATCTCTCTGCTATTGCAGGTTTGTGAAGCATAGTGCAATACAATCTGAGACAGCCTAAAAAGCCAAGAACTGAGACATAGAATAGTGCTAAACCTTGAATCAGATCGTTGGAGAGACAGTCAGTGTTATGTGTATGTAAAAAGCAGAAGTCATACTGCTGAAAAAGACTGGAATTCTCTGCTAAATAAAAAATGAGAATGGCTTGTACAAATATTATCTAATTTATCAATGTTCAAGGTTACTAATCAGTTGGGAGTTCTTCTAAAGGTCAGCAAACTCCATTTAGACATCTTAGTGACCCTCGTTTTCATTCCCTTTCACCTCCTCTTCCCCATCTCCCTCCTGTTCAGTCAAGCTGGTAATTAGTAGCTCATGTTTTTAATTTTCCTTGAAAAGTAAATTTAAATACTATTAAAAATTGATGCCTAATTTCCAGGCCTAAATTATCTGTCAGACAATATAGTCCATAAAAAGAAATTATAATTCTGAACAATGCAGGTACATTGTGCTCTCTTACTGGCCTTTCATTATTGATGCACTGTTTGCAGTGTTTGCAGTACCAGAATTCAATAACTTCCATAAAGGAATTGTCACCTCGCTGCAGAGTAATTGCCCTGAGTTAATAGACCTACAGATACAAAGGCAGAGATGTCTTCAGTTACAATGCTGAATTCAGTGCTATGGTGAAACAAGTTGACAAAAAGCAACAGTGTTGTAAACTGTTGAAAAGGGAGCTAACTGTGCTGGTGCAAATTTCTGGTAGTCACAAATTTACCATGGGCAAGAACAGGGGGCTGGCTGCCTTAGTCCTCCTTCTACTTAGGGACATCTTTCCCTCCTGTGAGAGCTCCACCTTTAGCAGCGCAGCTGGTGGAATATGGTCATTAATTCATAGCTGAGATACTAGCCATTGCTTTTTTCTAGAATGCCTAAAAGTGGGTATTTATGCAGGGAGCGCTGTAAAACTGCCCTCCTTCAGCGCCAGTGTAGGATCTTGCCATTAAAGGTGCTGGGCTACAGCAGATTTGCCCTGGGGGACCTCGGAGAAGCACCCTGTAAGCCACAGAGCCCACATCTTGGATCCTGCTGCAATACAGCAGCAATAGCTGCTGAGTTCAATTGCAGGATGTGTACGGGGTGGCATCTCCTTCTCCATGGACGTGGAGAGTTCCACCTTGAATGGGTCACCTGTGTCCCTGCTGTGGGGAAGTCCTGAGCTGCGGGGTAGGTTGCATGGGCCAGCCAGCACCTGCGGGTCTCCTCCAAAGTGGAGGAGACTCCCACTGCAGCACTGACCATGCTCAGCTCACATGGCCTCTCAACAGGTGGAGACTCCCTCGATTTCTCAGATAAAAGTAGTAGTAGCTTTAAAGTAGGGCTCGGCTAGTTATTTTTTTAACAGCAGAACTTACTCACAGGCAAATGCAGTTTAACTTGTCCCCAAACCAGTTAATTATTTAAAAATCTCCAGATAGCTTTTGCCAACTATATAACAAAAATGTTTCAGCATAATATGAGTAAGAAGATAAGAGCAGCTCTGGTATCTCCTGAGTGATTGACCCGTGGAGAAGCATCTGTTCTTCAGTGCACCGGTAAAGCCCGCTGCAGTCGTGTCTTCTGCCCAAGCCACAGCCATGTATTCGCCAAGTCACAATCCTGGTCATCTCTTCTGTTACTATTTTAATTTCTAATTAAAAGTTTAAAACTTCTTGTTGCTTTAGCATGGTGGCCAAATCTCTGTCCTGGGAGGAAAGACAAAGCATACCACTGGATTTTTGAGTAAGAGGATGCATTTTTAGAGAGTGCCTGAAAAGAAAAAGATGGTGTTGCAAATCCCATTTCTCGGATCTCTGTGGCTGTTCATCAGACATGTGAAAGGCTGCTAGCATGTCAGTCCATGTCACTTTTTTTGGTTTTGTCAGTATGGTGCTAATGCAAAATGATAAAAATAAAAAATCAATTGTTAAAATCAGTTACTCATCTAGGTCTGCACTAATCAGCATTTTCTTATTGCCAGATACAGAGTCTGTAAAATGCCAGATAGGCATTGCTTACTGCAACAGATTTGCAACCCTATATTCTACTAATCTCTTCATAGATTATTTCTATAACATGAAACTGTAACTACTACAAACCATGATAATCTATTGATCACATAACATTTCATCCATAAGAGACCCAAACTCAACTATGATGCCTCATCTTAAAATCTGTTTTTATCAGTAATCTCATTCTACCGTGTTAGACTTCAGATGTAACTCCCAGGATGTCATTTATGTATCAGTAGTATTGCCTGGAACTGTAAAATAAAACTGTTCAAGGGCTTGTTTTAGGACTGAGTCATATTTGAAAACCAAAATAACTAGAACTGCATCACCACAGTTAGAGCACCCGTCTAAACTGAACAGCAGAAACAAAGTACTGACTCCAGTGCAATTTCGTGGCGAGGAGGGAGGCAATTTCATTCAGCAGGAGGGGGGAACAAAACAGAAAAACAACCAGCAATCCCACCGATGCTAACTCAGTCCTCTCCCGGCTTTTAAAGACCGCTGATCTGAAGAAGAGGGTTGCAGCCTTTTGTATGGCTGCTGTATTTCTTATGAGAAGCTCTTCAGCTGATGCTGCCTTTGAATATTTCATTTGACTGAGCAGGCCACAGCCCTTTCCTGGTTGTTTTTTTTTTTTAGTGCCTTCGGTAAAAATTTAAAAAATGCTTAGGACCATCACAACGCAACAGTTTTCTCCCAGGGTTGAGACTGACCCGCTTGGAAGCCAGACACCAGACCGCAGCCGGAGCACCCTGCGCCAGGCAAGATGTGGGCACCGTGCGGCGGGTGCGGGGAGCAGCACCCTGCCTTGAGGTGTCTGTGCTCAGTTCTGCTCTTTTGTTAGCTATGTGTAGTTGGGTCCTCCAAAAGCTGTGACTAGAATGATCCAGCTCAAACCGGCTCCTCTTGCAACTTTGCAAGGCACAATAAACTCCCCTTTGGGCTGCTGTCCACGGACTTTGCAAGTCAAGTGGTTTGTCAGTGCAGAGGGATGCAGAGGTAGGACTGGGACCGTCCCAGGAGCTCCCATATCACCCCAACCTGTGCAGCCCACAGCCCAGGAAAGCTAAGGTCTGCCTGCAAGTCGGGAACAAAAAGTTTTTATTGTCTGAAAAATATTTTTCCCTGGGAAGAGGCAAGCAGCCAGGCCCTTTATTTGCTTTCCAAGGCAAAAATCCTGTGTTTGCCTCATTCCCACTGTCCATGGACAAAATGTGGGTGCTCACAAATACCCCTCAAAGTGCGGTCCTCTCACCGCTTTGGTGTTTCGTGATCATACGGCTTGGTAGAAGGTCCCCACAGCCAGCTTTCCTTCTTCAGGACGTTTTGAGGAGATGCCTGTGGATGCCACTTTGCAGCTGGTGCCTGCATGGCCTGGCCTGGGCAGCCCATCTTCCCCTGCCCAGCTGGGTGGGCCTAGGGACAATGGATGTCAAAGCCCAGCTCATGCAGACACTGTGAACATTTGGCCTTGCAGATATTGCTAGTGGCAAGGTGAAGGGCTAATATTGATACTGCATACCTGATCTTTTTCTAATTAGTCTGTTTTGCCTTTTTAAGTTTCCATTGGGTAATAATTACGTTTCATGGTCCTTGATGCTGCTGTGAAGAACACAGCAGGTGAGGAAGAAATAATTCGCTTTCCTCACTTAGTAAACTAGAGAGGCTGCTCAGCTTCTGCTGCCTTCAAAGGAACAAGAAATGCAGTCCACGGAGCCTGTGATCCCACCGAAGCCAGCACAACTCAGCAGAAACACACGTCACGCCTAGACCCAGTCCCTGCCTGCTCCGGGCAGTGAGTGCCCTCCAACCTCAGCACTTGCTTTTAACATCCCTGTCACAACAAATTAACTCTTTCACTACAAAGCTATTGGGTTAGCTTCCTCTGGCTGGAAACAGAGTGGGGCAAGGGCAACATACTGGGTTCATACTGGGTTTTGCAACTATGTTACTCTCTGCTTGGTATTTTATTCAGAAAATGATGTGCTGCTCCCGCCTATGTCTCCTCTACGGGTGCTGATATCAGTACCTGGCAGATCACTTTCAGTGCTGGCCCATCTCAGCACGGCACTGATGGTTCCTATAACAGTTCATTTTATTCTGTCATGTCGTCAAACTTTCTTACATGGAATTTATCACTCCTTGGGATAAAGGTCACTCGTGTTACTTTAGAAATTTCAGCCAGTGTTTGCCATCCCTTCACAAAAGCGAAAATATATACGTCTCCACTGTGCATTTTATATGTTCCTAAGAAGCTGTACAATTAGCGTCACTGAATCGGGATAAATTTGAAGTCAAATTCTTACTTTAGTCCCAGTTTTCACAGTTCAGACTCATCTGCTTTTCCTATTGCTTTGGGACTTGAACCAGACTGAGAAAGCAGTTGCTGAAATCCTAATTATCTTTGTTTTAATTCTGAATGAGGATTAAAGCAAACCAAGGATCCAGTTTTGGTGGGGTGTTTTGTTTTGTTTTTTTTAACAGAAGTAGATCCCAAAATCTGCAGCCCAGAAGGCCAATTTGCACTCCCATGCTCACAGGTCTAAATTCTTGAATCATCTTACACCAAAATTTAAAATGCTTCGTCGATTCCCAGCAAAGATATAGAAATTCAGACATTTAAACAGACCATTTAAGTGATCTTTTTATTTCTTATATAGCAAGTTTTCTTCATTTCTGTAGCTTTCAACTGAATTTTGCATGCTTCATGCATTCGAATTGCTTCTTGTGGGTAATATCCATTTGCACATAAAGCTTCTCAGTTGTTGCATTTGGCTTTCTCAAGCTATTAGAATTTAGGGTTCATATATGAAATATATCCTTGTGTACACCTGGTCAGCAGAGGCCAGTCCTACAGAGAGATGGATTTTGTGCATAACAGTGAAGACCAACTTGTATTCGATTTAGTATTTGAAATAGTTTCTGTGTTTCATTGTGTTCCTCAGCTGTGTTCCAGCAGTTTTGCATTAATCCAGTTTATACATATAAGCCTGGATTTCTGAACAATCAATCCGTACAAGGTCAACTGCAGCCATTGCCTGCACGGTGTGAATCAAAACTTAAGACGGATGGACATTTGTAACAATATAGAGCAGCAGAGATTTCTCTGTAACCAAAATGCACAAAAATAAATATACAGAATGGTTTCAAGTGAATTAGGTAATAAATTTTTCCCCAAGGTTAGTGAGAGCAAGATCAGAGGAAAAGTTAGATGTGAATTTATAGTGTATTTACTGAGTGCTGTACACCAGAAAATCCTGAGAAGGCACTGACTGAATAGTGCAGATATTGGTCAGCTGTTAAAAAGCTTCCTTGGGATAAAAAAGTGTCCTGGACTGAAGAGCTTCTGGTGCTGAGCTTTAGATACGTTGAATGACTGTATAAAGGCACCCGGTCATGTGATCAGAGGATGGTGGAGGAGCGGTATAGGGATGCTGTCAGCTCCTCTCTGCTGTGGTACAAGCGACTCCTCTGCAGCTCCCCTTACAGCGGGTTGGGAGCAGGCACGCGGCAGCTACCGTGCTCTGGCTGGAGGTCTTCAGGAGGTAGTTGACCAGTGTCGCTGTTGCTTCTTGTGGCTGTCTAGCCATACCCTCAGTACCAGTCCAGGTTGAAGGCACCTGATTCGGAAAGAGACCCCCTGTCGTGGAGACCTCGCAGCAGTAGGCGAGCCGGCAAAGAGGCTGCCAGCCGTTACCTGGTTCTCTTGAATGGAGCTGACCTTCGGCCGAGGAGACACCAAACAGACATCCAGGAGTGGATCCAAGGCCCAGTGAAGTCAGCAGAGATTTTTCCCTCATCTTAGGACCTGGGCTCTGAAATATTTATGCACATGCTAAATGACAGAGTGCTATTAAATTCAGTTAGGTCTATGTGGTTTTGGTAGGGTTGGAGCATTTGCACATCATACCTGTCATGGTGCAGACTTGCTCTTCCATTGCATTCTCCACAGGGATGAAGTTCGAACAGGCTATAAATACATATAAAAACCTGAAAATTATGTTGACTAGAAATAAAGTCAGTCTATTTTGTTTGTCTGAGGCAACAAGAAAAGAAGTCAAATCTGTTTGAAAGTTACTCGGGTTTCCGAGAGGGAGCTGAGGCTTGGTAACCTCACGAAGGCCCTGGCGGTGTCCCTTGAAGTGTCACAGAGGAAAGGATCCACTCGATACATGGCAGCTTTTCAAAGTGTGCACAATTAGGGGCAGCGATGCAAAAAATTGCAGACACAGAGAACCAGAAAGACCTGTAGACATGTGACTGAAACATCATGGCTGTGAAAAGAGGGGTCCGGTCTGTGCAATTGTGTGCCTTGGTGCTCCCAATTACGCGTGCAACCTGTTGGTGTATCTTCAATGGCTTAGCAAGAAGATTACTTTTGCGGTGGTTCCCGTTTAAGTGTCTGCTTGCTCATTAACATAGTTGACATCTCCTAACTCTGCTCAGATTTGCAGCCTGAGCTAATCCGCATCCTATTTAGCTCATAGGCTAAAGTTCAAACGGAACAAATTTTTGATCCTGTTTGTATGACTGTATATAATTTCCCTCCCTCCTTTACGGTCTGAATAACAGATTCAAACACAAAAAGAAAACCACCCCAAACTCTGAAGCATCACAAAGCTCATTTATATTTATTCTGAGATAAAATTGCTTTTCAACTCTGAATACAATTTGTTTTTCTTAATCACTTTCACATTTAGTTCTGCACAGTAGTAGTTTCTCAAATCTGTATCTTTCATATTTTGCCTATGCTGTAGTTTTACTCATGTACCCCATTAAATCAACAAATATTTTTTCAATATTTAATGAAAATACATATAGAAGCTCACTGGATAATGTGTATTGTTAGAACTGGCAATGTTTTTTATGGGGGACAGTAATATAATATGTCAAAGCAAAGTCTGTCTTTAAAGAATGTCATTTATCGTGGCCTGAAACTCTAAGGTATATATCAGAAAATGTTTAGCCTGAAGAAATGAACAGAATTTGAGTATTTTTTTTCTGAAATATTTGCTTCAACACTGTAAATTTTCAGAAAGCAGTAATGAATCAGATGAATTCTTTATTTCAAGGGCTCCTTGGGACAAGCTAGGATTACTTGCCTAAATGAAAGCTGTACTCAGCTGAGCTGCATCGCAGTGGCACGACTCAGCGCTCTTTGGGGATGGAGGAGCCTGGAGTGTAAGTCCCTTCCTTGCTTCCTTCTTCACTTGCCCAGGAAGCAAGTGCCCAGCCATTACACCCTGCACCCCTCTGGTCCCATCCCCACCTTTTCCCTACGTTTCCTTTTTAATCTGATTAAAAAAGCCATCTATCCTAGCTGAGTGCCATAGCCTTCAGCCTAGCCATGCTGTCTTGGTCTTGTTTTTGCTCGGGACACTTGAATTCCTGGATGTCCAGTTACTGCAAGGCGTGGCTTGGGTGTAAGGAAGAACCCACCATCAGTGTGACCTCTGAGCCCCGTGGTCTGGGCTTTCAAATGACCTTTAGTGAGTGCCTCTTCGGAGACAGAAAGCTGAATGCTACAGATCAAGGGCCCAGTGTCAACAGGTTGTCAGCGCTCACAACCTACACAGATTTAGAGCTAATCAAACAACAGATTGACAGCTGATCATGAACTTGACCACTTCATTTACAGGCTGCTAAATCTTTTTGGAAATATTGTCTTACAGTAAAATAACAAGCATTTAATGAATGATTTTTAATTATAAAAAATTATCCACATGGGATATAATCTCAGTGTCATTTTTACCTTACTAAGTAGCTTTTATTCACTGGACCGCACAGTCTTTTGTTAACATCCATGAAAACTCAAATATGTCATATTAGTCACTGGACAGCTCCCATTTTACTCCCCATCTGTACTAGAAGCAAATACAAAATTACAAGGGAAGCATTAATAAAAAATTGATACTAAGGGCTGCAAGGACTGATGCAAAGTGCATTTTCTCATATGCATCAAGAGCTGACAATATAAAAAAAATCCACACAATTCATGCTTAATATACTGTGGATTGATTTTTCAAAAACAACATATTTTACATTGTCTCCATAAATAATGAATTGTTTGAAAGAATTAGATCAGTGCAGATGAGCAGAAACAGTGGCATCGTAGTGGCTTGTATTGTGGTACAGTAGAGTCTCTCCCGTGATTAGGTGATAACAGAACCTGGAACCAGGAACCTGGTCCTCCCTTCCTGATCACAAGTGATTTACATTGATTTGGAAGAATTGAAGGCAGTGAACCCCACAGAGGGCAGAAACTCACACAGGTGGCACAAGTGACCAAGAAGAGAGCTGATTCTGCACCAGATTTAAAACAAAGCAACTTATTCCCTTCACTTGTGTGAAGGGCTTCTCACCGTTCTTTGAAGGCCAATAATGGGACAGAAAAATAAAGCAAAGGCTGAGCTTGGGCATTTTTCCTCCTCCCTTTTCTTTTACCTGCTCTTATCTTTCTGTATTCCTGGGGTTTATCTGCTGAGGTTCCTGGCTCTGTCTGCACAACGATGTCACTCATTAGGCTTGCATCGCTTTTGTATTCTCTGACCAGTAAAGCCAAACCTAACCAAACAAGACGCTGAGGAATATCCAGTATGTCTGGAAAAGCCAATAGGGCTGTTAAAAGATGAATATATAGACTATGCATTCTATGAATGAGAAGAAATTTAGAACAACCCCACGTCTTCATAAGCAAAAGTAGCTCGTTTGCCATGTAGTGGCATGCTTTTGAGCCTCTCTCTTGTCTCCCAATTATATGCATGTCAAGGATAGAGCCAGAAGGTCACAACCACTTTACACTCCTCACTGTATAAATCAGCCAACCAAAACTACCACTTCTTAGTGCATTTCAATTATTTATGACCCCAAACCTAGTCGAACAAATACACTTCTAGGCCTGAATCTGAAAGCTAAAAGAGAAGAAAACTCGACATCACAAATGAATAGAAGTGGACAACACCAGACTGGGGAATACAGGCTCCCTAAATGGCGAGAAATCTTCCTGGCATGCCTTCATTGGACCACAAGGCATGGGAGGTTTAAGGCATTCAGCTTTCTTTACAATGTTTGAAGTGTTTGTTTGAAACTGCACCATCCTGAAGTATTTTTTAATATGCTGTTTCGATGTACAGACGAGAGATGTGCAAATATGTGCGTAGATCCCAAACAAATAGACTGGGTTTAACTTCTGCCAGACTAGATGTGCTAGACAGCTCAGCACCTAGCTCCTGCTGAAGCCTTGGTGGGAGCCAATGCAAACATCTCATTTGTTACGTCAGGCCCGATTTATGTGCTCCGAAAATGTCTTTGCTCAGCTCTCTTAAGCAAGGGCTGGAGTCAGTCCTCCCCTGTTAGAGGTTTGCTGAATCCAGCAGCCTGAGAGGGGGGAGCTTGCCACAGTTCCCTGTCCCTGGGCCATGCCTCCCAGGCCCTGCTCCCAGAGACATCCCCCCCTTACTCCCCAGGCCACGTGTCACACTCACCAGCTAGTCCAGCTTGGGGCTGGCCAGGGCCATGCACTCACAGTGCACCCTCATCATGCCCTGGCCTGGCACCACATGCACATGGGACTCCCACCCCTGGTCCACCCATGGCACTCAGCCCCCCCATACACACAGGCACCCAGCCCAGAGAGCCCTGCACCCAGGAAAATCACTAGGCATGGAGTTTAGTCAGAAGTCGGGACTGACTCCATCCTGGCCAGTGCCTCTTTGCAAGGGACCAGATCCTTTCCTTCCCTTCTCTTTCTGTTTTCCCACACTTGTTCCTCCTCAAGTTCCTCCTTGTGATACCTCTCTTCACTTACCGCCCCTAAACATCCCATAATTAGTTCTGTGCAGTCCCCAAATACTGTTCCCAGCACGTCGGAGCAAGCCCTGTACCCCTGGGCAGTGTCCCCAGTCCATGGGGTGACCCAGAGAGCCTCCCTGCCGAGTCCTAGTGCTGGATGACCCCCAGTCCGTGGGGCTAGGACAGCCCTGGGATGAGCAGGGGCTCCCGTCCCTCACTGGGGCATTAGGGTCCCCCCCGCCACTGTGCCTCTGGGGTTGTGGGGAATGAGATTTTCATGGGCTGGAGGCTCCTGTGAGGCCCCAGGAGGAGCTGGGCAGGGGGTATTTGGGTTCCCCCAGCTGCAGTGTTCTTTGAGGGGTGTGTGTTTGCTTGTGTGTCTGAATTTTTGTCGTGTAACCCAACACTCCCTACCATACCCTTTCTAAGAGCACACTGGGTGACTGCTGGCTCTGGGGGACTTCCAGTTGGATCTCACAGGGTTAACGTGGCTATATATATATATATATATATATATATATGGCATTCTGAAGGAAAGAGCTCTCATTGGAAGTCAGTTGTAGTAAACTTTGCCTTGACAAGCAATGGTACTGAAAATTAGCCAAAGAAATCATTCTTATGTACGTCTCATTGATGTAAAGAATATTTAAAGCAGAATGGAGATGCTTCAGTAGAGTGAAGAGGGTGTCAGGTCCTGTGAAGCTTTCCAGGACAGCACAGGTTGTAGCTGAACAGTTATACTCTCCTGGACCGCAAAACAGAGTGGAAGGGCTATACATCAATGCAGCGCTTGGACACAGTATTTCAGGTAAAAAATGGAGCAGTTCTATCCCCCTTTTCCTGAGAAAGCCCTCACCCCTCCTTGGCTTCAGCAGGAGGACCTACGTCCAAAAAAGACAACCCAACTGTGCAATCCAGCTATGAGGAGGCACCTCAGCCCCCTGCAAATGGCTGTGGAGACGGATGGATATTCCCAGGGTGGTACCAGCATGGGGAGTCCATGTCTGACTTCATGGGGCACAGATCAAACCTGGACCTGCACAGAGCAGCCTGGAAAGGCATGGGGTTTGAAGGGACGGTGAACTTTCTGATGACACTGCAGGGGAGGGGAGCTCTTTGCGTGATGTGCTCAGGAGGTACCCACAGACACTGGTTAGGCAGCACAGGCCCCGGCATGGGGTATACAGCCCTGGCTGAAAACCTCTGGGGCACAGAAAAGAGGGTTGCATACACCCCGCAGGCTCAGTTTAGTTCTGGTCAAGGGTTGGACTCTGTCTTATATATTTTCCTCACCTTAGATACCCATATAAATAATCAGGCTTGTCTCTTGTGCTTTCATTATGAAGGTTGTTTATGTTAATTGCTGGCCTTGGGTTTTGCTTGTTTTATCTCCTCTCTTTATGATTACAGAGTCGGGTTCACTCTGTGATTCTGTTCACTTTTTTGGGGAATATTGAGGAATGTTCCCACTTCTGAATTGGTTGGCTTTAAAACAAACCCCAGGAAGATGCTTGTCAGGAGCAGCACTGCATTCTCCTGTGTGCTCCAAACAAAGCTGCTTACAGCCTACAGCCCTTGAGATGAATGAGGTCTGTGGGCCAGGGGTACGCAGCTCCTCCTGGGCTTGTGCCTTTCGCTGCAGCCGTCCCGCTGGTGTTTTGTCCATCTCACTGGTAACGCTTTCTGAAATCGAAACAGGCCTATTTATCCACTTGCTTATTTAAATGTAGACAGGCAGAGTGGGTATTTAAAGTAATGGCAGTCAGCAGAACAGGACGTGAATGCTGGTCTATCATTAAAAGACCTCCTATGGGATACTGCAGTACTCTGGAACTTTTTGGCTTATTAAGAAAGTTTTGAACTACTGTGTCTCTCTAGAAGGGATAAAATAATGCAAACTTGCTACTGATGCCAAATATTGTAGACAGCAGCATGTCTTTCTCATTCCCACTAAAGTTTCTGATCTTCAGACTTCTCTATTTTGGCTCTTGTAGGTAAGTAACTTTAAGCAGACACAATGAAATATCTCACATTGTTGTATATTGAAATCTTAATTCCTTGCAAGTATCTACAGGTACTCTTGACTTTACCTTGTAATTTCTTATTCATAATATATGAAATTTTCCACTCTGATTTTCTTTTGTATACTATTTTCTAGACAAAAGATCATTCTGGGTGCTTAGATTGATAATGTCAAGGATACAGAATGGATTTGCATGCACACGTTTCCTTGAAATGAGCAGCAACTGTGTTTCTAATTTAATGGGGGATTCTGGAAAATCACAGACTTACCATTTATTTTTAACAAAGGAATTATTTCCTTTTAGTGAACAAATTCTCTGTAACATGCAAAGCTGCAGCATGTTAGCCGGTTCCTAGCTACATCAGCTTTCACCAGAAGCAAATTTAGCAGCATGTGTTCTGTATTTCTTTGGTTAATAATGTGAATTCAGTTGCATTTGGTAAATAGCAAGATGTGTGTTGCAAAAGTTTTCCAACATCTCCCTTAAGTGTAACATAAACTGTGTGCCAGCTTTGTGGCTCCTCTAAGTTTCTGATCGTATGGTATAAAAAAAAATCTATATCTCATTTCTCACATCAGCCAGAAGGACAGGCCAGGCAAGGGCTTCAGCCAAGCCTTTGTGCCATTCTGACAGGGAAAAAACATGTTTTCCCCATTTCAAGCTCTACTGTTTACAAGCAGCTATTGACAATTTCTCAGTACATTCTCCAGGTAAGATCTATCATGGTAGAGCTTTAAACTTGCTGGCTTTGCTGTATTTCTAACCCTCCCTCACTTGCCAAGTACAGTTATAAATTCTTAAAGTGGTTCTTACATTTGCATGTGCTCGCTAAATGTTGAGATTAGCCAAGAAATGAAGGAGATGCTCTGAATTTACAGTCAGCCTGACTTATGTTGATCCTCACAAAAAAAGGTGTCATGAGATTTTGGCTTATAAAAACCTGGCAACTACACTTCCATGCCCTCTGATGAAATTCATTTCCCTGTATGGCTGTATGGCACAGCTCTTTATATCTCTTGCAGAACAACTTGATGGTGAACCAACTTGCAGTAGAAATGGTGTGTTTTTCTGCTCTATGGATGTCGTGGAACACCTTAAAATAACAAGTAATTCTTAATACCAAGATTAGGGACAATAGCAATATTGATATAAAAAAAATCATCAAAGTTAGAAGAGAGATGAAAAAAGTTGTATTTTCCAATGCATTCACTACTAAAATTAAGAACAGTATTAGTGAAAGCATTGTATGCACAATATATCATAATAGCAACCAAAAAAAGAGTATTAAAAGATAATTGGACCCTATGATTGCCAAGTGAATCACTCGTTGTGTGGGAATGCCAAATAAGAATTATCCATTTAACTCTGGACAGCCATCCTACTCACAGTGCTTATTACACATTATTTTTTCCATAGAGAGACATTACTTGGCAAAAAGAGACCGCATTCATTTGCCTGATTCATGCTGTCTTGTAAAACCTCTGTATTAACACGGGCTGAGTGTATGAAGACTCCTCCATGACAGTTTCTTCATAGCTATGTCACTGCCTCTGAGATGGTTGTGAAGTTGGCTTCAGGAAAGCTAGTGCCAGTGTTTACACCACCAGTACATCCTAATTTCCCTGTAATACAAGAAATTTAAAATTCAAATGCAGGTACTCCATTTTCCACATGTTACCATCAGGAGAGCTACAGAGCCAGCTCAACTCACAAAGGGAATTTGTGTGCAGACGTAGGCCCTTCATATCCTGTTGGAAAGCAGTAGAATACAAATGAGACCTGTGCAACACTTTTGTATTAAATCCTCTCAAAGCACAAACTAGTCTAATTTCTATGATGAACCCAAAAGCTCAGCCTGCGTCTTGCCTCTGCTTTCCTACATCCAGTTCCTTCAGACCTTGGGGTCTCGGGGGAAGCCAGTCCTTGTGCAGAGCCAGAGTGACAAGGGCCATCCCTGGGCTGAGTTTGGTTACTCTGGGTCCTCATTGACACAACCCTACACCAACGTGTTTTATCACAGTACAACACTGAGCTCAGGAGCTTGGCCCTTCATTTGCCCTTGAGTTTTCATGCTCAAAATTTTAAACTGAAACCAGAAGGTTCAAACCAAAGGCAATGTTCATGTGAGTCTCAGAGAACTGAAACCAAGAGCAAACAATGTCCCTGATGTCTGCAGAAAACTGCCAAACATAGTGGGACTGCACAAAGTTTCTTAAATGACTGAGAGGAAGCTATGGAAGCCAGCTTTTTGTTTGCAAAATTAAATATAGCTAGGTATGGATCCACTTTCATTTATATCTTCTGAAGTGTAACTGATTCAGACAAAAGGTTCTGTTTTGGCTGATATCAATTGAAAGCTCAAAATCCATGACACCACACATCAACATGGGCAAAGACAGAATATATTGTTCCCTACTGTACCTTTTGAAGCTTACTTTTGTTAAAAGTATACTGTACTGTTCTTCTGGAAATGGAATTTAAAGATCATTTATTCAGAGACATCACAAAGTGCAAAGAAACATTTGCACAACTCATTTTTATCTGTCTAACTTCAAGACAGCAATTGGAGTTAAGGAAGGAGCACAAAACATGACATAAAAGCAATGCTTTCTCCTTTTCTGGCCAATTGCATTCTCAGATTGCACTTACAATTCTCGGGGGATGCACAGATTCAGATGAGATATTGGTTTGGTGTAATATCAGCATGGAGATCATAGCTATAAGCTATTTTTCTAAAGCATAAATCAGTGCCTGAGCACCAAACCATGGAAATCTAGCATTTGATTCATATATTATCACTAATTATAATTTTTTACTTGACAGTGTATCATCAGTCATGCAAGTAGCTATAAGCTATTTTTTTCCACCCATAACCACACAACTTTTGCACAAGGCGATGACTGCTGAGAACAGCCAAGCATAAATAAGAAAAAGGGTATTTTTGTTACTGGTAATTCTGTGCCCAGTTGAGAAATCGTTCCTTCTCACTACAACCCAGGGCACTGAACAGATCCTTTCCCAAAGAGTTTACTTTTCAAAAAGGCAAGGAAAGCAGAGGCTCAGAGAATTAGATGCAGCAACCAAGAATGAAGACTGACTGACAGTTTGCAGTCAGCATGTTAATTCACTGCTTTTTTTTTTCCTTAAAAAAAAAACACCTGAAAACACTGTAAGCAAGGATGGGGTACAGAGGCTGTGAGGGAGAATCTTGGCAGCTTTGGAACAAGTGACTAATTAGTATGGAGGAGAAACGGCTTAAATACCAACTTGCCGCTGTGACTTGTTTCCTAAACTGTTGGCTGTCTTGATCAGTTAATTTTCAGCATTTCTCAGCATGTACCCTCATCCTCAACCTGCAGCTGAGAACACTGCCTCTGGAATTGGGTTTTGCAGAGCAGGTGCCAGCACTTTCACTCTGGCCTTACAAGTAATCAGTGGCTCACAGATGTCTGCTGGTATCAGCTGCAGACATGATCCTTGCTTTAGCTGTCCTCATCCTGGCTCTCCTGGCTGAAGATGTCTCTCTGATTTCCCATGCTGAATCCTTTCCCTTCCTTTCCCACTGCTATGTAGGTCAAAGCATGGCACAACCATTTGGTCCAAGTGTCCAACAGCATTTGAAGTCCATCTCAGCTCAGCCTTACAGTGTTTTGGGGTGTTTTTTGGAAGGAATATGTCTTTCCCCTTAATGTTATGGTCAAGTTGCAGTAGCTTCAGCTAGTTGGCATTGCTCTGATATGACAAGGAGGAGTTCAGGAGACAAAGCAGGCTGAGCTTCGTCTCAGTCCCTTGCCTTTAGCCATATTCATCAAAGTCTCCTACATCACAATAAAATGTTGCCAATCATCCCGCTTTGGTGAATGACAGCTCACTGGCTTCCGTTGGACCTGCAAGACCTCGCTGCCTGGAGAGGTGTTGTGGTGGCTGCTTACCTGCCCTGATGATCTCACCAGCACTTGCTGTGATCTTCTGGCCGCTGCTTATGGGGGCAATATCAGCCACATCTACCACCCACCGCAAGCAGTTTGCTGTGGGATACTTTGCACGGCTTCTTCTTGGTACCATGCCCAGATAACAATGGCTAGAGTGGGAGTGAGGTGAGTGTGCACAGCGAGTGCATGAGTGTGAACACAAACCTGCGCATCCTGCGAGGGAGGTTGCCCTAAACTGGTAACACCATGAGGAAATGAGGAATAGTGAAGTCTGCTTGAGACAATCATCAGCTAGATTAAAAAGTAGGTAGAAGATTACCAGGAGACTTATGAAGGAAGAGTCAGCCTGGAAAGAAATTTCAAGGACATGTGAGAAGCTGTGATGAGACCTGGGAGTGGGACAGGGGAAGCAGTGGCCACCGAAGCCCGGGCTGGCACTGCCAGCCGCAGCCCACCGCTGCTGGGTGGTATGAGCAGCCAGCACCCTGACACTGATGGGGTGCAGCACCACAGAGCGTGGAGGCTTCTGGGATGTGTTCTCACTGGTGGATGGATTAGTGGATAGGGTGTATGTAGAGCACCCACATGTCCCCAACACGAGGTCCATGGGTTGGGGAACCAGCACCCCAGAGGAGATGGGGTGCATCTAACCATGCACGTGTGTGTGCATGCTTAGAAGTTTTTGGGATTACTCACGGAAAGCGTGCTGAGAAATTTTGGGGTGCTTGCCAACATTTGTTAAGTGTCTTGAACTGTGGTTTATCTGCTGTATTGCCAATACCAATCCTAAATGTGCAGCTGAATGCTTGCCAGTTAGTTAGGTGCTGCTAATAAGCAGCTAAATGGCTCCAGTCCTCTCTGACATAGCTTGGGGAGCTGAGCGCTCGCTCTCTCTCTCCCTGTGGAGCACTCTGCACCTGTCCTCCATGCTGTGACCTCACAAATCCCAGTTTCATGGGGTGGCATTGGAGAAGATGACTTCTCGGTCCAACCTCCAGACCCCAGCAGCATCCAGCTGCCTCTCCTCCCTCATGTTGACAGTGAGAATAGTTAACCCAGTGCTGCCTGAGATTCAGATGCTTTTGGCTGGCTCCAGCATAGATGGCCAACTGATCCTGAACCACAGCAGTACCCTGGTGGACCCTGTGGTGAAGGTGGAGGTTATGGGAAGAGGCTACCTGAGATGGCTTAAAATCAGAAGAAGTGATAGTAAAGTGTGGACCTGGAGCACGACATAGATGGTATAGAATATGGTGTGGATAATGTCCTGGGTTCAGCTGGGATAGAGTTAATTTTCACAAGCAGCTGGTTGGGCTGACCCAAACAGCCAATCAGATGGGATATTCTATACCATGTGATGCCATGCTCAGTATTTAAGTGAGGAGCTGGCTGCAGGAGAGGCTTTTCTACTCACGAGCAAGCTGAGTGTTAGGTGGTGAGAACGCTGCATGTTGTATATGCTTTTATCACTGTTATTGATTGTTGTTTTCTTCTCCCTTTGCTGTTCTGTTAAACTGTTCTCATCTCAACCCATGAGTTTTTGCTTTTTTTCCTTTGGATTCTCCTCCCCACCAGGGAGGAGGGAAGGAGTGAGAGTAACTGCGTGGTTCTTTTGTTGCAAATTGAGGCAAAACCACAAGAAAGGGTAATCCTGAACTGGACTATGACAAGCACACGGCTTGCACCAACCAGGCTGCCTACATCTCCAAAGCAAAGTATTTCCACATAGAAAGTAAAACACGAGAATGAGGTGCCTGTCAACTGAATGACATTTTAGTGTTGGGCTAGGGAAGGTGGGATCTGGGGACGAAGTCCTTTTAGCAATGTCCACATGCTCTGTTGCTATCCCATGGCATGCTCATTTTCACTACAGTAGAGGGCAACCAGGCCTTTGTGATGAAGAGCAGCATTCTGGTACAATCAGCAGTATTTAAGGCTGTGAGCAGTCCCCCATGAGGCTGTATCTGTAAATTGAACGTTTGTCGCACAGAAATCTATCACAACCTGTTTAGCAGCAGGTAGCAAATCTTTAGTCACAAGCACATCACTGAAGCTTTCTTTGGTCATCTAAAATGCTTACCTGCAGTATTCTTGTTGACTTACGTGCCAGCAAGTATCCACTGGGAATACAGGCTTTGTTATATTTGCAACTATAGTAAAGGGTTATTAAAGATATTGCTGTATTTTTACTGAGAGGCAAGAAAAATGTGAGACATACACTGAAAACAACTGCAAAAGCGTGGTTATTTCACTGGATCACAAAATTACAGAATCAGAATCACAGAATCACAGAATAGTAGGGGTTGGAAGGGACCTCTGTGGGTCATCTAGTCCAACCCCCCTGCCAAAGCAGGGTCACCTACAGCAGGCTGCACAGGACCTTGTCCAGGCGG
>Ga0065711_1037852_pt1 | contig 19411 bp, 12 predicted proteins | sample Hoacrofraction12_FD_59098 | JGI IMG/M metagenome (GOLD analysis project Ga0065711, IMG submission 59098) | Hoatzin crop microbial communities from Cojedes, Venezuela - Epithelial fraction 12 v2 (version 2) | ecosystem: Host-associated > Birds > Digestive system > Esophagus > Crop | place...
TCCGTGAGGGGGTTTGGCCGCTGTCACACTCGACTCCGCCCCCGCTGAGTCAGAGCTGCCGCTCGTTGGCACCTCCCGCTTTCCCGCTCGTGGCGGGGGGGTGGGGGCTGGGGTCTCCTCCTTCTCTCTCGGCGCTTTTAGCCGCCTCGCCGCTGCGGTTTTGCCACCGGAGAAAGGGTCCCTCGGCGCGAGCCTCTGCTCCAGAACCCTTCGCCTTAAGTAGCTTCGCCGAAATGCACACACAGTGTTACAAAATGTGTAAAAGTAACCTCAGCTGGACCCAAGACTAAGGAGGAGGGAACATGGGTTATCAACATCATGCATCTTCTCCTGGTGAAGGACTTGGGATGTTGACTACTCAACATAACCTCTGCTTCCCTCTATTCTTCTTGTGGGGGGTTGAATCTGTTGTCCTTAGGAACCAGAGGAGCATGGGCAGGGGGTGTATCACTGGAGAAAAGGGATTAATGTTCATGTATAACACATTTAGCTGCATTATTACTGAGATTTTCCTGTAATAATTAAGTAATTTGAACAGTAAAAGCTAGTACCATTATAACTGTATTAATAATAATGTTTGATATAGTTTTGATTAGGCCATTAAGATTTTAATTAGATTAATAGTAAATTCTTTGCTTTGCATTTTGTCTGTAAGATCTTAAGTGTAACACAATATACCATAAAAATTCTATTTCTACATTATGTTGAAGATTTAATTAATGTATATCTTAAGAACTACTTTTAAATAATCTCCTTCCTCAGTTTTTCCATGCAGGACAGACTTTTTCCAATGTGGTTATTTAATGTTGACTTTTTTTTTACTGGTATTTGGAGATTACTTATCTTAGTTTTACAAACTGTGAGTACATACTTTGTACTTGGGCTTTTGGAGTTCAGTATTCCTGAACATCAGGACTGACATACACACACATGGTAGAGATTGGTCTTTGGTCAGTGATTGACTACTGTGGCTCTATTTGTGGTCAGGCTGATGAGATCACATGGCCCATTAAAAACCATAATACTGCAATAAATTGTGTGCTGTGGTATATGTAAGCTGTATGATAGTGTGATATCTAACCTCACTTATGAGAAGAAAAAAGAATCAAATTACTTTCTAATATTTTAAATTACTTTGAATGCAGTGCCTAGTGTTTTCCATGAGATGCACGTCCTGAGGATGGACAACGGTAAAGAAGCAGACTTTAGTTTATTACTGTTCTTAATAAAATATTGTAATAAGTACGGCAGATGAAGTAAAACTGGACATTTTTTTCCCCTTCAAAAATGTTGCTCATTCCCAATGAGCAGAATATTTGATAATGCAGCACTTGTTTCAGTCTAATCTTCTCCATATTTTGTCACAAAACGGCATGATTTCTGATGGCAATGTTCTATGATGCTACCTGTAAAACCACAGACTAGGTCTACAGGAGTTATACATCAACAGAAAGTTTTACAAATGTAACAATTACAGAAGAGCTAAAGCATCTGAAGCTTGTATACTGAAACAAATGAAAGGAAGAGGAAGGAACAAATCAAAGTAATTAAAAAAGACAAAAAAGACAATTTTCTCAAATTTTATGGTTAGAGGTGACATTTGCCGATATAAGTGACAGCTGGCGTTAATGTCTACCATATTGAGGAAGTACCACGTTGCAATGAATGACAGAGTTGTAGAATCATGAATACAATCATCATAGAATGGTTTGAGTTGGAAGGGACCTTTAAAGGTCATCTAGTCCACCCCCCCTGTCATGGGCAGGGACACTTTCTACCAGACTAGGTTGCTCAAAGCCCCATCCAACCTTACCTTGAACACTTCCAGGGAGAGGGCATCCACAACTCCTCTGGGCAACCTGTTCCAGTGCCTCACCACCCTCATAGTAAAGAATTTCTTCCTTATATTTAATCTAAATTTACTCTCTTTCAGTTTAAAACTGTTATGCTTTGTTCTGTCACTATGGGCCTTCGTAAGAAGTCTCTCTCTGTCTCTCTTATAAGCCCCCTTTGTACGTTAAAAGGCCGCACTAAGGTCTCCCCAGAGCCTTCTCCAAGCTGAACAATCCCAACTCTCTCAGCCTCTCTCCATATGAGAGGTGTTCCATCCCTCTGATCATTTTCGTGGCCCTCCTCTGCACCTGCTCCAACAAGTCCATGTCTTTCTTGTACTGAGGACTCCAGAGTGGGATGCAGTACTCCAGGTCGGGAGTGGAGTAGAGGGGCAGAATCACCTTCCTTGACCTGTTGGTCACGGTTCTTTTTATGCAGCCCAGGATATAGTTGACTTTCTGGGCGGCAAACACACATTATCAACTCATATCCAGTTTTTCATCCACCAGTATCCCCAAGTACTTCTCTTTGGGTCTGCTCGCAATCAGTTCATGCCCTAGTTTTCATGGATGTCTCCTGTGTTGTTGTCTTAGGCTCTGTCTAAAATAGTAACTGCACATTGTCAATAACATTCACTGGCCATATAGACAGTTGTCTTAGTCTTGCTAGGTTTATGGTATTAAAATCTCTTAATTTCTCTTCAAGAACTGTGTGGGTATATCAACATCACATAGTGGGAATAGTCCCAAACTGTGGGCGAACTCCTGGGAGTGGTTTGGGAGAGTGTGAGTTAGTCAAGGCCCAAGCCCACTCATGCCAGGAGTTTAACATTACAAGAATTCCTAGTGCCCAGGTCTATACAATAGCATTGTTTCATTGTCTACTACATAGACACAGTGTTGTATTTATATTAGCTTTTTACCAGTCCTAGAAATCAACTATTCCTCTTTTTATTTGATACATTCCAATTGTATCCTGATACCCTCTGTGTGACAAAGGAATCATGCCTTTTTAGGAAATGAGATGAAGAGATACACAGAGTTGGACAGCCATTACTGGTCCGAGGAGAAGTTGTTCCCAAATGACAGGACAGATTAGCAAAGCTTGGTGAAGTGAGAGTCTTCAAAAGCCCATTTACCTGAGTTGCAGGAGTTGTCTTTGTTTGGGATACATCTGTTCTGCTTTACCTCCGTGGTAAAATCCGGTATTGAGAAATCACTGGACAATATTTGGATGACCTACAGTCAGTTTTAAGCATGTTGTGACATAACACTTTGGAGGGATAACTATGCAAAGCAAACTTTGCAATGTGCAGCTGTGGAACATACTGTTTCCAATGAGCAGTCGACAACTCTGAGTTCTCTGTGTCTACCTACCTTAAAATAACAAATACAATGCTAAAAAAAGGCCTAGTAAAGCCATTCCTTTCTTTGCATAAAATAATTTATGGGTAGAAAGGGAATACTTATAAATATTGCAGGAAAGGTGAAAATTAGACTGAAGTGGAAAATCTAAACAGTGAAATCGTTACTATAATTCAGTTTCTGAAATGCAGGTATATAGATGTTCCACTGAGACTACAAGCTTTTATAGCTTCTCTCACATGCAAGCTTTAATGAAAGTTCGTACTTTTTAAAGCTGGCACACATTTAATTTGAAATCAGTTATTAGATATTTCTTTTCTCTTAAAGATTCTGGAAGCTACTGAAATGTACAGGTAAAAGTAAACAGGATTTGTGTTCTCAGTTTTCTTTGTAATGTACAGAATTACAGCCTACATCTGCTGCTTGAGATAATAACCTAATGAATGTTGCACTTTCATGTTTGTGAGAAGGCTTTGACTTTTTCTCTCAAAGCCTCATTTGAAGTGGTAGGTTGGTAAAGAATGTTTTTAAAAGGTTAAAAAATATATATGTTAAGTAGCTTCTTATGTTTTCCAACTGAAAAAATGTTTGAAGAAGACTCATTTCCTGAAGTATATTTTATACCTGGCAAATAATGTTGTTATATGAGCAGAACAATGACTGGCTTCCATGCATAATGTTTTTCTTCAGGAAAAGATTAATTTTCTTCCCATAGGTCCAGACAGAAAAGTACGTTGTGCACTGGAAACAATGAAAATCTGTAGCTTTAAGCTTACAGGGATGGAGGTTCTGCAGAGAAAGATGAATCCTTTTGTTAGTTATTGGCATCTTGCCAGTATTGTTTAGATTCTCCTGGCTTCAAATATATTTGCCTGCAGCTGGCCTTTTCTATGTTGATTTTCGGTGTGGAATCCATTGCACGGCGTTTCTTTCTGATTTGTGAACACAACTGTGAAACCTGTGTTATCATCCAGTCAGCTCCCTAGCAAGCTGCAACACATGCAGAAGCAATCGTAGTGTTACCGTATGTGCATGACTTTAAAAGAAGAAAGAGACTGTCTTTTCCTAAGCCTTCTAGATTCTGTAGCGGAGGGAGGATGGCTATGAATGCTTTCAGTGTTTTTCTGAGACTGAAGAGACTCATGCTCTCTCCACCGCAAACTGAGCAGGACCATTTTGCTGTCTTTCCCAGTCTGTGGGATGCCTGTGGATAGATGGCGTGTATCTTTATTTTATGACGTATCATTTATTTTCCGGCTATAAACGAGCTGGTAAAGGCTTCCAACAGCTGGGAGGAAGGCAAGAGTGGCAGGAGAGAATGAGAGCAAAAAACCCTTGTGGGAAACAAAGCTTGTTGCATTCAGGCCTTAAAAAATTAAACTTGCTGAAGGAGCGAAGAAGATGCACATAAGATCTATAAAGTATTTGGCAACAAGGATAAGGGAAAAATTAAATCATAATCCAATTTTATGCTCTGTTACTGGCAGTGTGGGACAAGTTCAAGAGTGCCTATCTGGGTATAGGTGTTTCAGACTCCAGTGTTTAATACCGAGGCTGTGTCTTAAGCCTGCAGAGAAAGGCACTTCTAAAGGGCAGGTTGTATAGAATTAGCCAATAAGAGACATTAGACCAGCTGCGTCTTCTTAAACATCCACTTCTTTTTGGAATGCAAGTAGCAGAGTTGGATCTACACTAGGCACCTGGATAGCTTGAGATGTACCAAGACTTCCCTCTGTGGTTTGGCACTTCAGTAACTGCTGGACTTGTTCACCTTCTGTGTTACAAATACTAGCAGTTAGAGAACTTGCACCAAAGTGGAAAAGTTAGATTCAGTTCCCTGAAGAAATCGCAATATATGTATCTCCCGCCTACCTAGGATATCTAGCTAGATTAAAACCAGATTAGGGAACAGGCTAGATGGGAGGTACCCTGTGTTTGACCTATTAAAACTGTGTGGTAAAGAAAAATAAATAGCACGAGAAAATCAGCAATTCTGGAGAGAGCCTGAATGTAATCTTATGTGTGAAAGCAGGGGAGGACTCAAACCAAGGAAACAATCTGAACAAAAGCTGTGATATTACCACTGTTTTCTCTTCTGTAATGAAAGTGGTTGCTTTGTGTTGAACTCGAGGTATGCTGTGTACATGGCATTGCCTCTACAAGTACCAAACTGATGCGACACTATCGGGGACTTATGGGGATATTTAAACATTAAGCTGTGACGTCTAGCTAAGACATAGTCATTCAGCTACCTGCACTAGGACAATTTGGTGCACAGACCTGTTTTGATGCACAGGAATTTTTCAGCTTACCAAGGAGGCAATTCAGTTTCAAGTACTTCCAAATAGAAGAAGCCTTTTTGATGCTCCAGTATTTCCAATGTCACAATTTAAGTTTCAAAGTACAAAGAAGGAGATACATAGTCCTTGAATCAATGGTAGAAGATAGAAAATCCCCAAATACCTACACAGCCATTGTCTATTTTAGCTGTTGAGGCAGTCAGAAGCTATATTACCAAGCTTGCAGAATCCTTCTGATGAGGAAAGGATCCAGGTCATTTGTGAGACAGACAGATCATGTGTCTGAGTGGGGATCTTGATAATTTACATGAGATACAGTCTGTTGTGAGGGATCCTTTGTCAATTGTGGAGGTGGAAAACAGCATGTAAGAAGTCCTGTATCAGTTCTGGTGTGGGTTTGGGGTGGGGGTTGGAGATAGGAAGGTCTCATGTTTTTCCGATAGTGTAAAGACTTTCTTTTTCTTGTGCTACCATGATTTTAGTTTTCTGTCTTATATCTTCTGAATGTCAAGAAAAAGGAGAACAGAAAAGCAGTCTTTGTTACATCTGTGAATGGTATTGTTGGACAAAATGTTTGTAGTTCAGAAAGGATTTTAGTGTGAGGAGTGCTGAAACCCATTTCTGTGTAACTACATATCGCTGTGAGAAAGCAACCTTTATTCTCCTGTAACTTAGAGTGAGCTACCACTGTGAGACACATGAAAAATTATTCAGCCCTCATATCTTATTAAACTGAACTACTTTTGTTGCTCCTTGATTTTTAGAGCAGCTGATTCTTTAAAAGTTACAGGTAGTTATGTTCCCAGAATAATAAAAGTACCCAGAATGCACAGCCATAAAACATCATTGTCCTCTTGTCAGGGATAAAACAAGATAAGAGTCAGAGAAAAGTCAAACCAAGTGTGTAGCATCCTGTTTGCTAGACTCATGCTTTATCATGCTGCAAGAAGACGGATTACAAAGGCGGTAAGGATTAGATACATGGGGTGTTCCTACCCTTAAAAACAGACTCTCAGCCTGCAAATGTAAGATAGAAATTTTTTTGTGATGAGGGTGGTCAAACACTGGAACACGTTGCCCAGAGCAATGGTAGATGCCCCATCCCTGGAAACATTCAAGATCGGGTTGGATGGGGCTCGGAGCAACCTGATGTAGTTGAAGATGTCCCTGCTCATTGCAGGGGAAGTAGAACTAGATGACCTTTAAAGGTCCTTTCCAACCAAAATCATTCTATGATTCTAATAGGAAAAGGAATAAGATCCAAACTGATTTCTGAGCTGGAGAGAGCTACTCTCCAGCTAAGTATGCAATTGCATTAGCGTATGGAGTCAGACTGATATACTCATCACACACAACATGTACATGTAAGTATATGTTCAAAGCCTTCCTCTCAAGATCTAGCAAGTTTCTCAAAGCCCTTCTTTCTCATTAGCTTCATTAAAGAGTAAGTAGTAAGGGTGATCCATGCAAAACATATTCCCCAAGGGCACAGGTCTCTAAAGACTATATTCAATATTTGAAAACTGTTCTGTCAGAAAATTCCCAGCTCTCTCTGGTTTTAATGTTTTGATAGTTATAGTGGCTGGTTCAAAAGCACATCAATCATTAGAAATAAATCCCACTGCGTATGAACAGTAATCTGCAACATGAAACTATCTGTGACTTGGATTTTTTAAAATAGCCTGTTGTGCTGCTCATTTCAATTAAATCCACAGAAGATACATCAGATGTAATGATATAGCTCATGCAAAATACCTGCACTAAATGCACTGAAATGCATGGAGTCATTATTTGAGTGAATGCACTATCAGATTTAGAGTTGATTCACTTATGACGCTTACTCGACTGTAAATCTTCAGGCAGACATTTCTTCTCTTTAGTATTTGCAAGAGCTAGGCACTGTGGAACTTCTTACCGCAGTGAGATCTACCACAATGCATGTATTCTTTGCTACTGTGACTAGAACTATTACATGAACATACGTATTTTACCCTATAACATCCAGACGTTCTTTATCCTTTTTTCTCTTCTAACTCTTACACTGAACCATGAGAGAAAGATGAAACTTACAGCTTGGGCACTTGATAAGCACTGAAAAAGTATGTATTTAAATGCCAGACATTGTTACACTTTCTGTGGATGAGGCTCAGCTAACCACTTAACTGTCATGAGTTGGATTTAAAAAAATGATAAGGCTTCAAGAAAGGATTTTTTATATTTAATGGAGTTTTCACACAGAATACAGTTTGTTAAAGGTATTACTTGCATTGATATCAGTTTTGAAAATCCCGTTAGGAAATATATGCATCTCTAGGAACAAAAATAGAATCACAGAATTATAGAATAATTAGGGTTTGAAAAGACTGTCCAACTGTCAACCCAACACCACCATGCTGTCGCGTTAAAGGGGGGGTAAGGGGAGTCTGATAAGCGGTAAAAGGAGAGCCCTCCTGTTGAGTCACGAGGTTCAGAGAAGACCCCCTTGCTTTCTAAACTCTCTCTCAGAGGAGAGTCTAGGTGCAGCTGGATCAACTCCTTGTACCATACTTGGTCAACGGTTTAGGTCTAAGGGGTTAAGTGTGTAACCACTTCTCAGATTCAACTTGCCTGTCAGAGCCCCTCCAAGGACTTTCACTGAAACAGTTTTGCAAAGTTGAAACAATAGGTAATTTATTCAAGTGACAGGTATCACAGATTCAGAATTGCTGTTGATAAATTCACTGTCCACAAAAGGTGAGCTCAATGTAATAGTTTAGCACTTTAGTTAACAATGTGTTCCCGGGGATACGTCTGACAAAGTCAGAGGTGCGACTCTTACCAAAAACGCCTCCCTTCTTGGGGGGGGAAAAGAGGTTCAGTCCATTGACCCATCTGTCAGGTGAAGTTCTCTCTTGGCTCCTCCTCCCAAAGAGAGTTTTCAAGTGCTAATTTTTATATGTTTGGAAATCTTTTTGCGAGGTGGGACTATGTCAATTGTTGTGTATCGATTGGCTCTTGGCATGGAATGTCGTGTTTTCAGAAGCGAGACTCAGCAGTGTGACACGCCTTCGGAGTGGGCATCTTGGTATGTGCATCCGGTGGCCATCTGTGCTTTATCCAAAGCAATCTCTGAAGCAATCTCTGTCTGTGCAGCCTCTGTGGGTCCCACAGATCACTTAGTTTACAGTGATGGGCTATCCCCCCTTACTTTTGTCTGATAAGATAAGCACCAGTTAATTACTTCCTTTGTTAGCTCTTGGGCTCTTGACACCTCAGTCGAGAGACACCTCAGTCCGAGTTTGTCTTTCCTCTTGCATTTGACAAGTCCAGCAAGGCCATCCATTACACATGCCTACTAAACCACGTCCCGAAGTGCCACATCTACATGCTTTTTAAAAACCTCCAGGGATGGGGACTCCACCACTTCCCTGGGCAGCCTATTCCAGTGCCTGACCACTCTTTCATTAGAGGAATATTTCCTAATATCAAATCTAAACCTCCCCTGATGCAACATGAGACCACTTCCTCTCATCCTATTGCTACTTAGTTGGGAGAAGAGACCAACACCTGCCGCACTACAACCTCCTTTCAGGTAGTTGTAGAGAGCCGTAAGGTCTCCCCTCAGCCTCCTCCAGACTAAACGATTCCTGTTCCCTCAGCCACTCCTCATAAGACTTGTTCTCTAGACCCCTCACCAGCTTCGCTGCCCTTCTTTGGACATGCTCCAGCAACTAAATGTCTTTTTTGTAGTGAGGGGCCCAAAACTGAACACAGTACTCGAGGTGCGGCCTCACCAGTGCTGAGTAAGGGGACACGATCGCCTCCCTACTCCTGGTGGCCACACTATTCCTGATCCAAGCCAGGATGCCGTTGGCCTTCTTGGCCACCTGGGTACACTGCTGGCTCATGTTCAGCCGGCTGTCACCCAGCACTCCGAGGTCCTTTTCTGTCAGGCAGCTTTCCAGCCACTCCTCCCCAAGCCTGTAGTGTTGCATGGGGTTGTTGTGACCCAAGTGCAGGACTGGTTCTGTCCCTGAAAGCAGGTTCAGCTTCTTAAAAATTTTCAAGCATTGTCAGCCTTTTCTTAGATTGGGCTATCCCTCTTTTTATGGTAATATAAGGCAGTTTTCTGTACGATTACAGAGATACTTTGCAAGGTGATTCAGGGTGAGAGTCCACGCTTCCCAAATACATTTGTTACATTTCTTCACTGCTTTAAGTGAGAGAACAGTTTATTTGTGATCTCCAAGGAGAAAGTATCTTAATGAAAAAACTTTGTAAACTGGAAGACATTAAAAAGTGTTCAACTATAGTAGTGGTGGCACACCATTTTATTATATCTCTACTTTTCTGCCAAGGGCCAAGTTACCCAAGGGCACTTAATAAAAGCAGATGATCTGAAGCTGACATTGCAGACAGCCTTACTACCCTATCTCCAGGTTAACATGCTAGTACCGGCCAGTGCTTAAAATCATGCCTGACAACAATGTCAGTGAATTCTCTGCCAAGGCAATGAGCAGGTTTTACTTCAGTATCTGTTTCATGATAACAACATGATTACCGAGAGATTTGCTACTTAGTTTAGGAAATCACACAGAACTGTAAAATAAAATTGTCGTTTCATAAAATGTCTAATAAAACATAATTTCCTAAGAAAAAAGAAATATTCAGCAGAACTAAAATTAGTATTTCTAATATACTATCTGAATACTTCTCCAAATAGAAAGTTGTCTCTGGTGTTGTTATGGAGTGATCATTGTCATTTTCTTTTATGGGACTATGGAAGACCAGAGTTGCTTTCTTTCTGTAGGTAATAATAAACAATAGACAGAATCACTCAGAAATGTCAGATTTTTCCTTTTTATCTGTAGGGGACTGAGGTCCTTCATGACCTGATGTCACGGTTCCTTGATTTTCTGGTTTATTATGACACTGGCCATGCCAAAAAAGTTGTGACTAGAATTAAGCAGTAAGGTGGAAATGTTAAAAACAAATAAAAGAAAACCCCAAGAAACTCAGTAATATTCAAGCTTCACTATGGAGAACGTTTATTTTTTTTTCCCGAGCTTGAAACTCCAAGAATATATCAAAGATTTCGTTGGATTATGCATTATGCCTGCTGCCGGTTGAGCCATGTTGCACACACTACTGAATCACCATGGGGCACCTTGTTGTAGAGGCTTCAGTGTGTTAAAGTAGACGATATAAGGCTAACCCTATTGTCACTCCTCTTTTCCTGTACAGGCATATTTGTTTTCTTTTCTGAAAATGTAGTTGCTACAGCATCTCAATTACTTTTATGAGAATGAAGTTCAATAAATATTAGGTTGTTTCTACCACCTACTCTTAAGGTTAAAAAAACAACATGAAACAGCCATACTTCGTATAATTAAAGGCAACCAAAGTTAAGGGTCCTTCTGATAATACCTACAGAAAAGGAAGACTGTTATTGGTTCCCTTTCCACCTAATATTTTAAGATAATTACTTTGGTTTCCTTCTTATATTTAATCAATATAACAATGATTTTTATGTTGTTGTTTCTTTCCTTCCCCAGATGTACATCCAGACAACAACACTTACTGTCTCCATGAGTTTAAGTGCTTCTGTGTCTCTGGGCATGCTCTACATGCCCAAGGTTTATATTATCATTTTTCATCCAGAGCAGAATGTTCAAAAACGGAAGCGGAGCTTCAAGGCTGTAGTGACAGCTGCCACAATGCAAAGCAAACTGACCCAAAAAGGAAATGACAGACCAAATGGCGAGGTCAAAACTGAACTGTGTGAAAGTCTTGAAACCAACAGTAAGTCATCTGTAGACTTTCCCATGGTCAAGAGTGGCAGCACTTCCTAATAGATGTACGTTCACAAGAATGCACTTTATAATAATAATAAAATCTATTCTTTTTGTTGCTTCTTCTGCATGAATCCAGAGATGTGTCAGAATTCATGTACTGCTGAATGCAGGAATGCCTAGAGTTGTTTCAGACAAATTGTTTTTCACAGGAGGCTAGTGAAAAAAAAAAAAAAGCACAAGCAGATTTTGGAAAGGCACATCTTTTGAAAATGATCTGTTTTAGCTAGTGCTAATTTGATGTGTTGTGCATTGCTGTGCCAGTTGTGGTATGTCCTGACAGTTCATCAGGTGTTTTTATGGTCATATTTGTATATTCAAAACTAAAGCTTGTTGAAAAAAAAATAATAAAACCAGTTAACATTGCTTTTATTTTGCAGTTAGGCATGGAAGTGAAAATAATGCTTTCTACCTCTCCATCTCAATATTTGTTGACTTTTTCATTTATCACAACTCATGACTACTAACACTTCCCAGAATAACATTTCCCATCCAGGTCTTTGTTGTGGTTTTCTTCATTTTGGTAAAAAATCATGGTAATTCATACACTGCTTAATCATTATGTGTTCTGGTATGTCGTGGGTAGTAATGGGAAGAAGTTCTTTCCCATGTCAGAAAAGTTCTTCATTCTTTCCCTGTCTCTAAATTGCTCTGGTATAGAAGAAAACAAAGGTTACAGCTTCCATTCCACCGCATGAAGACACACTCTCTTATAAACTGGACTTCACAACAAGAATAATCAAATATGAATAAAGCCAGCAACTTTACCCCCAGAGCTTAGTAATGGAGAATTGGTTTCTATTAAGGAGTTAGAGGTCACGTGGGATGGACGTCAGCTGTTATAATTAAAGACCTTTTTTCAGTCATTTTACTGCAAATGAGGGGTTTTTTGAATTCTTATTACTTTCTGATGATGTTGACAGGAGATTGAATAGTACTATTTTGCTTGAGCACATTCAGACAAGTCAGTACCTAGTCTGCAGAAAAATATTGTACTTTTTTCAGAAAAATGCAACCCCCCACTGAATTCAATCAGAGTTTGCCACATCGAAGACTGTATAAATATAGTCCATAAGTTTACCATACTATAGTTGCTGATGCTTGGAGGCTACTGAGTGCAAACCAATTCACTTAAAAAACTCATGACCCTTCAAAATGTGTATATCTGCTAGACTGAGCTAAGGGTTTATACAGCTTCAGGTTATGACATATAACAAAGGACAAAAGGAGAAAGGCAATGAAATTCCTTGTGGAACAAATAATAGTATGGAAATACGAAGAACTCAGTAATTTCTCAAATCTTCAGAAGCCATGAAAATAAAATTCAGAAGGGAAAGTGATGTGGATTTTGCTGAGTTTGCAAAATTATAATTTTCTGACGAAATGTCAAAGGAGAGATCCCACAGTAGGGTGAGAAAGAGCGTTACTAAGAAAGTCTTGGGTATCTGATGTTTATCTACTGTGCCTAACTAAGAAATGCTGTGCCTGATATTCCTTAAACTATTATTATGCATAATTCATAGAAATAGCTGCTATTGGAAACAAGTCCGCTTCTCCAGTAGTGTGAGGTATGCAGGGTAATGCTTATTTACTGTGCTGCAAACAAGATTTTAACAGTAGCACATCTATATAATTCTGAGCTCACTAGGAGTATATCCTGACTAGGCTTTGATCCAGGCATCATAATACTTCCATAGGCAAAAATTCAGAGTCAATTCATTTGCGCTCCAGAAAGCTGTCCCTATATAATACAGCTCTTGGCCTCAAGATGGGTTTTTCTCTTCCCCAAAATTATTCTGTACCATTTGGATTTGAGCATCTTCCCTCTTTTCTGCCAAATTAGTTATTGTCAAACTTTTGATCATTCCTGTGAATTATCAGTGCATAATTCCACATAAGACCTTTTCACTAGGTCCATAGTAACAACTTCTCAACACTGCAAAATGCCTTGCACTGACTCTGTGTGAGGTAGATCTGTCTTCTCTTTGGCAGTATATGAACCTGATCACAAAAAATCAGGCTATTCCTAGTAAACCAGAGTTGTGTAGTAAGTTTTTCCCGTTATTTCCCAAGCACAGATACTGGTGGTGATAACAATGCTCATAACTAGGTAAGGAAGAAGATGATACAGTCAGGTAATTCCTTTTGCTTCTCAACCAGAGACGAATCTGCTCTGTCTGGTTTGTCCTGTTCCATGTGACAGACTTTACTCCATGTTGTCCCTGACACGAATACAGTCTTTTTTTTTTTTTTTGAACTGCATTCATATTCAGTGGAAAACAAATTGTATCTGGGAATCTGGATGAAAAAACAAATCCAGATATAATTATAGAAGGCATAGCAATGACTTTAAATGCATACAGGTGAGATGTCAATAATCACTCTAAATTGCTTTAGATCCTCTTTTATATTATTCTTTTTCTTTTTGTCTCATTCCAACAGCAATGTGGTAACTGGAGCTAGAAAACGTTGTTCATACCCAGAAATATTTTGAGCCAAGTCTGTTACTTTTTCTGGCCATCTAAGCTTGCCAAATTTGGTTCATGTTTTTACTATGAAATACTAACAGTCTTAAAGAGCAGGACAGCAGCTGCTGAAGCTTTCAGATCCCCAGACAGAAACTCTAGGCTTATTACAGTGAACTATGAAGACACTTGAAATATTTATCAAGTAAAAAAACATTGTTTGCAGAAGAGATTAGATTTAATGCATTTAAAATTACTATCTACACTAGTTTCCTGCATTGTCATTTTTTAAAGTAACAACACTTGAAACTCAGTAGGAAAACTTTTGTTTCTTGATCAGTCCTAGATTAATTCTGTCAAATCTATTTAAGTCTTAGATACACAGCAATGTTACAGCAAATTCACAAGTTGCTCTCAATCAGCTGAGGTGCAGTAACTACTTATTTTTGCATTTTGAGCTTCTTGCAAATGTCCTCACATAATTCAGCTTACTGGGTTGTGATAAATCCGATTATGTTACATCGCTGTGGGCTAAAAACATATACATGAAAAGTTATCATAGAACTCAGCTGATAAAGGGTAATGTGGCAAGCTAGCTTAACCTAACCTGATCACCTAACCGATCCTGTTTTCATGGTGAGGGAAAAAAATAAGCTTTGTTCCCTCTGTCCTTTTGTTCCCAAGCGTGCAGAGTTTGCAGATGTGCATTTATTTGTTATTTCTTAGTTGGGAACAAATGCTTTTATGCTCTGAGGAACTCCATACCATTTCAGCAGTCCTGCATTATTTTCGAAGGAGCTTAACAGGCCAAAAGAAAAATAGAATCCTCTCAGAAATCCAGCTGTAGGAGCATGGGAGAGTTCAGATGGGAGCAGTACATTCCTTCTGAAAGATCTGAAAGATGTAAATGAGGCTATATTTGCTTCAAGTGTCCCAATACCGGCAAATAAATCTACTTCATGTTGGTGCTTGAATACTGTGATTGATTTTGTGAAATATTTGCTTAATGTGCCAAAAGCAATCCTGTCATGAATTAGCTCCTCCAGGCACAAAGTACTGGAGCTATCTGTGCAAGTGGAAGTAAGAAATACTATGTTATGCAGCTTGCTTTTGATTATTCATTCTTATATATACATTCTTAGGGAACAAAAGTTATAGTTATATGTGAATTATAATGGTCTGGTTCTGTTGTGTCTTACAAAATGTCAAATGTAATATCAGAATCAAATTGCTCAGAAATCCAAAGAAAACATGAAGATGAAGCAAGCAGCAAACTTAGTTATTTATGCTACCTAGTATTATTTTGCAGAAATTTTAGTCATCTTTGATTTAGTTTAATCCTTGGTTCAGGACAGACAAGCTGTAGTTTCTTGGTTTCTGTACTCTGTTCTTTCCAAATCATCAGATTGTTAGACTGGATTTAGGAGGTAGAATGAAGAATCTTTTACGTATCTATCTCAGCTCTTCCCACCAGATTCTATATAAAAAAAGAAACTGAAGGAAGGAAGGAACATATGGGAACAGAATGAAGATCTTTGAATCTAGAGACCAGACAACTTTTGTGCCATGAAATTATTTTCATCCTGCCAGTTGTAGTCTTCACTAACATAAGCAGAACATGTCTGTAGCAGATGGAATATAAAACTTATTTGGGAAGCCAAATTCCTCTGTATGCTGTATGACATAGACCTTATTACAGAGACAAAAAAGAGACTTAGTCCCCCAGCAGACTGATTTGCCATGTAGCCAACTGGTTTAAAATTAGGGAGCTAACTGTGGGACCTAGTGTCACCATTTCTGTCTTCCCACCACTACGTTAACACAGCAGTGGAGACTTGGGCCATATTTTTAACAGCAAAGGGGTAAGATACAATGGCATAGAAGATGATGTAAACTTCCCTGTATGATTCACAGTTGTTCTCTTTTACAATAATAGAAATGTTTAACTTTCTCAACATACTACCTCATTCTGAACAAGGGGTGTCAGCTTTGCTCAGAGGAAGACATAATTAGCTGACCATCAACATAAGGAGAGCGTAATAGCATGGCAGCTCTAAAACACAGCCTAGGGTCTCATAAGCATTTCTGCTGGCTCACTGCTATGTAGATACTCTGTGTCTGAAGAGTGTCTGGAGAATATGTGCTGTAGGCACTAGCTGCTCTGTTTCACTAACTTGGAGAGATGGTTCCCGTATCAGGTTTTGCTCCTTTCAAGGAGCATAAGCCTTTTTCTGGATGGACGAACCACCAGTAGCTGCAAAATTACCTTCAACCAGCAGAGGAGATAGAAAAATCCAAGCTCTAAATTAAAAAAGTCTATACAGAAGTCAGCCAAAATAATACCAGACAAACAGTATGATGAAATTCTGTTACAAGTATGCTAAAACCACTCATCATTGTTCCTCTCTATTGACCTCTGCTTCCCCAAGTCATAAACAAAATGTTATCATCAAAAACACAGAACCTGAGATCCAGCTTACTCACTGCCTATATACATGCTTAAACTTTCTTATTTTATTCCATGAACACCGGCGATGTTATTTGGAAATATACTTGGACATTGTCTGAGTTCAAATGCTAAATATGTTTTGTTTTTTTTCTCCTTTGTCGATTCTAAAAATCCTGAACTTTATTTTTTGTTGTTGTTTGTTTTTGGTTTTTTGATTTACAGCCTTCTCTACCAAGACAACTTATGTCAGTTACAGCAGTCAGGCAAACTGAGCAGGGATGAAATTCACTGGAAGACCTGCAGGATGGGATCTTGCAAACATAGACTGTACCACAACGAGAATTCAGTCTTGGAAATATCAGTAAACTACATTCAAATCAATAGTCACTCTCCTAAAGGACACGGATTACACAGAGGCAAAAGGCAAAAGAGACAGGGGAAGGAACAGTCCAGTTTTATAACACAGAGACAGAGTGTCCAGCTTCTGAAGAGTTCACTCACAAAAGGAAGTAAATCACAAAAGGAAAACAAATGTTAGCTTGTGATAAAAAATGCTGTTGAAATAAATCATGTCTGATGTTATATCTGTAAGTACTTTTTTGTGATTGTGACAATTTCCTTTCCTGTCCTACATTGTTCAACTCGTAAAAGAAGAGTTTGTTTCTTGTGACGGCTGACTGAATTAAGTCCTGGGTTACGCTAAAATAAATGCAATGATCAACGCATGCTAATTTTTATACAAAATAATTTATTTCTAATAATAAAGGAATGTTTTACAAATGTTGAGACTTGTTTTGTTGCAGTTTTAAGGAAAAAAAGTCCTTACACTCTTGTCTATTGTTTGATTAGAATGTGCAGTAAAGGTGGGTGTACAAATAAAATAAAAATCATGGCATCAGAAGAATGCAGTGTAAACTCTAAGCATGTGTGTGTGTGTATGTGTGCATGTGTGCGTGTACATAGGTGCATGCCAGCATGTATGTATGTGTGTGTGTTTACTCTGCAGTGCGTGAATTTTTTTGTTCAAAGCTTTGTGACTGTATTTTCTAATGGAAGGATTTTTTCCCCCTTCTCACCCTCAAAGTAAGTGCATTTTATATGTTTGTAAGTGAAGGAGTCCTGACAGTAATTATTTTGTATGATTGTATTCTATTTCTGAACCTCCACTAATAATTTCAATCCTTTTAATTTCTGGAATTTACAGTTTGTAAGACTTCATGACAGCTAGACTGGATTAAGCTGGAAGTCTATTCAGCTTAGTATCCTGTCTCTGACAGGGGAATGTAGCAGATGCTTATCTCAATAAAGGTGATTTTGAAATAACAGGAGAGATATCAATGGAGAGTTTGGAAAGTGGTGACCTAGTGGATATATGTACTATTGCCTTATTAACACTTAAATATCAAAGAAATAGATGTCCATGTGCAATCTTCACATCTTCTAACTCCCATGTCAAAAGGTGGTGTGTGCGTTAGAAAAGATTATGCAAAGAGAAAGAGAAATTCCTATAGATGTCTATCAAGTTTATAAACCCCTCCAAAGAAGTTTAAAAAAGACAGCTGGGGACTTTCTGCTTTGGTACTATACCTGTGATGTTCTTTAAGACTTTTCCACTCCGTACGCTATTTATCATTTGTCAAGTCACTGGGTCTTCACAATCAGTTGGTTATTAAATATTACTCATCCTGAATTAGCCTGGATGACTCCTTGTGCTTTTTTTCTTCAAAGGAGCTGTATTTTTATAACATATCTTGAGGAAGCTGTGGTGTGTCGTAAACTACATGAATGAAAGTTGAAGTATCTGAAACTGAACCTCCTTCTGTCACCATGTCAACATTTAAACCGCAGCACAGTCAGCAAACTGCATGATACTGAATTTCCGTGTTCAAGATATTTGACAAAACATAGTTAGTTTTTCCCAGCATTTAAATATCTGAATTATTAACTGATAATTGCTTTCGTACAGTGTGGTATTGTGTATTTGTTACATGTGCTTATACTGTGTGAAAATTCCATTTTCGACTATACCACATCATGTCAATCTCAAACCTATAAATTAATATATGCTTAATTTTAGGCATTTGAGTAATGCAGCTAATGAAATGCGACCTGAAAAAACTTTTCATAAAACCAGTTTCAGTTCTGTTTTGCTAAATAATACCTCATCAAATTGATGGTTTTTGTGAAAATGCATTGATTAGATCAATGTTTTAACAAGTTAGACTTCCATGTCTAGGATGGATTTCCGAAAAGAGAAAGAGAGAGAATATGTTTTATCTGAAAACCAATGTATTGGCACAGTTTCTTATCAAGAAACCTTTATAAAGTTTCATTTTCAATCCACAACAACAAAAAATTTCAGATCTTTTGTCTGTAATATCTATACATAATAATATAACAGTATGCTTTCGAAAAAACAATACATAGGAATTGCCTTTAAAACACATTTCATATACAGATAAACGTTTTATATACACATAAAGATTAGTATATGATATATGAATACCTTCCAGTTTCAGAGTAGTCCAAAGGAAATGTTGTTCTGAACAGATTTACTGAGACCAATATACACTTTTTTTGGTTGAACAGTAGAATACAAACAGAATGAAAATTATTTTGTGCGTTTTCTATGTCATTCTGTCTGAAATGTGCAGTATATTAAGCCTCACTGGTATTAGTGTAACTCACCATACAAATCAGCACACAGTCTGAATTACAGAATGAAACGGGTGTTTTCAGAATACAACAGAACAGCACTGGTCTACAGGTTTCAATTCTATAGAGTAGATATGTACAGTTTATGCATTTGCATAGAATGGTGCATATCCATCTCCTATAAAGGATCAAAAGCACATTCTTCTCTTGTTTTGCTCTAGAGCTATGGAAGAACAATGCATTTTATTTCTGAATGAAATGTTTACTTTGTTCTCTTCAGCTTCGGAGACTTTCCTGTACAGGCAGTAGCAGCTCCAAAGATTTTTTTCTAGCAACCTGATATGTGAGTTCTGCATCCAAGACTGTACCTTCAGGTGACCTGAAATCACAGAATCACAGAATCACAGAATCACAGAATAGTAGGGGTTGGAAGGGACCTCTGTGGGTCATCTAGTCCAACCCTCCTGCCGAAGCAGGGTCACCTACAGTAGGCTGCACAGGATCTTGTCCAGGC
>Ga0065711_1037853_pt1 | contig 19411 bp, 10 predicted proteins | sample Hoacrofraction12_FD_59098 | JGI IMG/M metagenome (GOLD analysis project Ga0065711, IMG submission 59098) | Hoatzin crop microbial communities from Cojedes, Venezuela - Epithelial fraction 12 v2 (version 2) | ecosystem: Host-associated > Birds > Digestive system > Esophagus > Crop | place...
AACCTCCCTGGGCAGCCTGTTCCAGTGCTCCGTCACCCTCAGAGGGAAGAAGTTCTTCCTCATGTTCAGACGGAACTTCCTGTGCCGCAGTTTGTGCCCATTGCCCCTTGCCCTGTTGCTGGGCACCACTGAAAAGAGCTTGGACCCATCCTCCTGACACCTACCCTTCAGATAATTGTAAGTATATATTAGGTCCCCTCGCAGCCTTCTCTTCTTCAGGCTGAACAAGCCCAGCTCCCTCAGGCTCTCCTCGAAGGAGAGATGCTCCAGTCCCCTCACCATCCTTGTAGACCTCTGCTGGACTCTCTCCAGTAGCTCTTCATCTTTCTTGAAGTGGGGAGACCAGAACTGGACAGAGTACTCCAGATGTGGCCTCACTAGGGCAGTGTAAAGGGGAAGAAGAACATCTGTCGACCTGTTTGCCACACTCTTCTTGATGCATCCCAGGATCCCATTAGCTTTCTTGGCAGCCAGGGCACACTGCTTGCTCATGGTTAACCTGTCGTCCACCAGGACACCCAGATCCCTCTCCGCAGAGCTGCGATATATAAATAATCAAGCATTTATGGAAATGCTTTCTTACATTAATGTTCATTACTAGTTCAATGATTTTCAATATGAAGAACCAGATTTTATTCAATAAACTTATAATGAAACTTCAATATAGGCAAAAGGGGAATAAAATATGGCTTATTCTTATGTTGATCTTTAAGCCAGCAATACCCAAAAATCTGTATGCATGCTTCCACAAAAACTCAAGCAATGCTTTTTCTCCTGCATTGGTTTATTTTATTAAAACAAAGTGGGCATACATTGCCAGTATACACTGAAATGCATGATAAAACTCAAATCCAACAGAGACTAAATTAGACATACCTGTGAGGCCCTTCATTTTACCTCTGCTATATGGTGATTACCAATGAACATAAAGTCTGAGGATATTGAAGACTACATATGGTGTTATTGTAAAGAACTGTACCATTAGATTAATTTTACTGACAATTAACCAATGTACGGATTTACCATGGACAGCCTTGGACTTCATCATCTGATATGAACATGGGCGGGAAAACAAAACTTACTGCTGCAATTGCCTTTTCTGCTCTCCTTACCTATTCTGTTAAGTATTGAACTGGCACCAAATTGCAAGTAGTGTCACAGACAAGTACTGCATTTAGAAGGGCTGATTTAACAAAGTAGCAGAGCAGCAGGCTGGTTATGGCAGTGACAGCAGTACTAAGAGGATTTCAAAGCATTGTTAGGCTTTCTAAATCTTTCTCTTATCTTTCCAATTTTTAATTTGCTCACTCATTCCACTCAATAGCTGTATGAAAGTAGTTCTGTATCCCTTTCTGGAAGTCAAGTAGTAAACTGGAGCCATTCCCTGCTGTGCTTACCTTGGTTTCTTATTTTTTAGGTGCATATATGTTAATGACTTATTGGGGCTATTCCAGCACTTAACTTTTGTATCCTGGGCAGAGTGAAAAGCTGCAATAGGCTGTGGAAGTATGTAATTGGTCTTTATATGCTGTCAGTCCTTCTGTTAGATCTGCCTATGCCAAACATGAAGATGGAAGCGGGAGAGAGGAAAACTAATCTGCAGAAAGCATCCCAAATCCAATTAGAAATGCTTGGTATGATAGAAATTAGCATTGAACTGAATAAATTCCAAGCTTTGACAGACTGAGTGTCTGAATGCCAAATGCAAAGTGATAATGTGTGCAAAGGTTGATTTCTTACAGAAAGTAGCAGCCAAGATGTTGGTGAGATAACCAACATACCTGCTGAAATGTAAGAGAGATGGTTTAATGTACTGAACTGTGCGAAGCCTTTGGGAAGATGATTGCAGTAAACATGAGTAAATACAGTATCAGTGGAATCCAGGAGAGTCTGGAGGGAAGCAGATGCTGGAGTAGGATTGGAAACCAGGTGAAGGGGCAACAACAGATGCATCCCTTACGGACAGGATTTTATATCCCTGTCTATGTTATTGGGAACACATAACAACAAGATAGAGATATCTGCTCACAGAATACAGTCTGCTGAACTGAGGGAAGAATCTGCTGAGTAAAGAAAACTGTGATTGGATTTGCAGAACAGGAGCATATAGAAACGGTAGTTGAGAAAGCAACTTATGTGAATAGACAATTGTTCTAGCAGCAGCATTTTTTTTACAAAAGATCATTGAAGACCCAGTAAATCATATAAACCTGCTTAAATTAGATTCGTAAAGTCAATGCATTATTCTTGCATAAACGTCTTTCTATAATCCGTGCAACATATGTAAACTTCATAGCAGAATTCACTCTGGGAAGGGTGGCAACCACATTTTGGAGGTCAAATTGAGGATTAGAGAAAAGATCTTGGAATTTCATGTGATTGATTCTAGACAAGTGCAAAGCATTGCATTTAAAAATGAAAAATAAGATGCATACATTTAAAATAGGTTCTAGCTGGCTATGTAGTTGGATGGAAAAGATAAAGGGCTTATCACAGATTACAAAATGAATGTCATTGGTGTGATCCTGCTTCAGTACAGGAAAATCTGATTCTGGAATGAATGAAGATGGCTGTTGGATGTAAGACATGGTAAGAAATTTTTTCTAGCTCTTCCTGGCTTTAGTTGATCCTTGTCTGGAACAGAGTCCAACAACATGGTTTAGAGAAGACTGTGATAAGTTGGAGAGAGCTGTAAGAATGATCAGAGGTTTAGAAAAAAATGATCTGTGAAGAAAAAGAAAGACTGAAATAACTGTGTCTCTCCAGCCCAGCAGATCGAAAAAAAAGGGACAGGAGGTAGCAACAGTTTATTCCATTAAGTAAAAGGCAGTTATAGTGAGGGCAGATTGTTCTCTGTGAGCATAATGTCTAAGAAAGACAGAAACCAGCTGAATTTTCAGATTTTCAGGAAACAGTGTAGATACTGAGGAAATTTTTGAAAGTGAAGGGTTAGTGAATCAATACAATAAGATGCCTGGATAGGCTGTTGTTTGTTTGTTTGTTTGTTTTCAAGAGGCAAGACACATTCTTTTACTGTTTGTCTAAGCGGATTTTATCCTGTATGCAGGTAGGACTAGGTGATACCTTCAGTCCTGTTATTTATAAGATTCTGTGCTTCAATGGCTGAGAAATTCACCAACTATAACAGAAATTTTTTGCTCAACCAGAAGGAAGAGAGGCTATTAATCAGGCTGTTCTATGTAGAACTCTTCCAGTGATTAATGAATTCTTGGTAAAGATGAATGAAAATAACCTACCAATGTGAATGACATTCATTGATTATGAGAAGGATACTGACTAGCATCAGAGAAAGAAAAATGCTATACTGAAAGGGACCCAAGCGTAACAAAACACTATCTGCAGTTTCTGAGAATCACAAGTGGGCTGGGCTGTAGCTGACACAGATGGAAAAGCAGAAAAAGAGAGTCCAGAGCAGTGCTTCTTGTCTGCAGTCTACTAATGGCGCACTTATATGAAAGGACCAAAAGAGTCCAGTACTGTCTGAGGATGCAGTTTGTAAACTTGAAAGAGGCAGAAGTATTACTCCCGTCCCAAGTCTGCAGCAAAGATGGAGTGCAGCACCCCACAAACAGCATAATGAAAGCTCAGGTTCAAACAGACTGTGGAAAGGGAGTTTGGGAGGGAGTTTGGGGCCTGGAGAGAGGGGAGGAAGAACGCTAGTGTTCTGCCAAAACACATTTGATTCTGAGTTAAAAACCGAAAACCCCTACAATACTAAATTTCTATTGTTTATTGCAAATTAAGTTGAAAGAAATTTGTATTCCCTTATACTAGGCTTGAACTTTGGCAAAATCCCTTTGACAATTGTAGAGAGAAGAACAACCAAGAAGTCTTATGTTCCAAACACCATTTATTTTCTGACTGAAAAAGCTTATTATTTCATCAGGACCATGAGAAAAAGGTTGGTGGTTTTCTTTCTTTTTTATGCAAACAACGTTTTCTCATGCGTTTCTGCAACCCCAACCACTATGATAAACATTCTGACTCAGCTTTCTGGATGTCACTGCATTATAAATGATAACGTCTACAGCTGTGCCGAGCAGGTGAAAAATTAAGATTAAAACAGAAAAGGAACACTTTCTGAAGAGAAGTAAAAAAGAACAAAATTTGTGGAAAATGGCAAGCCTGAGCTGATCAGAAATCCCAAGAAAGAAGTCAAGGAACTGCCATCAGCTGCGGCATTTCTGCTTCTTTAATAGAGTGCATTAGGAAGGACATTGCGACAGAATGGGGATTACTTACATGGAAAATGCAATAAAGTGTGGTCAAATAAATTGTGCTGTGGGCTCATTGTGATTGCAGCAGTCAGGGATGAAACCTAAGAAATGGGAAGAATATTACTATTGTGTCAATAAATGTAATTAAGACTGTGATGATAATTTTATTCAGAATTCGTATTTCCTGCTTGCTAATGTCTTTCTCAGAAATGTACCTTTCGAGATGATGCATCTCATGTTGGTTCTTTTCTAGTTCATTCTATAATACATTTCCATCAGACACAAGCAGAAAAAGCAGCAACTGTATTACGAACAACATCAATTCCTACCATTAAGAATGAATTAATTGAAAGAAAAATGTGTTAGGAATGCTATGGCCTAGTTATTCTAAACTCCAATTGAATTTTCACAAAACCTTTAAATTACCTATGTGGAAGGGAAATGTCTGCTTTCTTGCTTCTTTGATTTTGTTATAGGTCTATTTATGCTTTGTTATTCTTTGCTAGCTCAAAAATTTGCTTGTGTATAAAGCATTAACTTTGGTGTATGGAGTCTAATCTTTCTCTAAAGCATGATAGTGGTAGGGAAAGCCCATGGAGGCAAGATGAACATATGTTGCCCGAGCAGTGCTGTGGGTCCTGTGGGCCTGCTATTGTGAGGTTTGGCTGCTGGGACTCAGTGCCAGCTGAGAGCAACCCCTTCCCACAGCTGATCCTGGGAAGAGGCTCCTGGGCAGCATGGTGGGCAGAGGGGGAGCTGAGACCCAGCCGCCTCCAGGCCCTGGGAGCTGCTGTCAGCTGCAGGTCACCCAGCCTGGCCCCAGCTCCAGCCCTGCTGCCTCACAGCCGTGCCTGTGCCCATCCCTCACCCTGTGGGTCCAGACCCTGCCCCAGTGGCCCCATCCAGCCGTCCCAGGACTATATCTGACCCTTGTTCTCTTCACCGGGCCTGATCCTGACCCCCATCCATGCACAGGCTGACTTCCCGGCCCATCACTGAGCAGGAGAAGACACTGCTCAGGGTGGCTGAGAGCCTCAGACTCCACGAAACAGCAGTGCAGGGTTTAAGAGCAGAAGCCCTGTCAAGGCTGGGGGATCTGTGAGTGCCTCTGAGGTTTGTATTTAACAGTACTCCCTCAATATACCCTGACTTCTTATCAAGTGGGACTTGGGCACATGCCATTCATCTCGTTCATCCTTGCTCGTGCAAAAGAGGAGATGCACACTTCGCTACATGGAAGCTGCAGTGGTCACTGATGGTGGCTCGTGCAAGACATTGTCCTGCGGCAGGCATGGGGCTTTGGCAGAGGTCTTCACATGAGAATGTGTCCTGCTGCTGGGGACTATGTGTTTGCAAAATGTTGGACTTATGTGATGGCAGTAAAAGAACAGCTGGGAGCTCTGACGCATGGAAAGAACTTCACAAAACCTGCAAGGTGGCCTTGGGTAGCTCATAGGAATTAAGAGGCATTGCCTCCATTGTCCGCAATTCAGTGGTTATTTGTCCATTAACAATATATATTGCAGGCGCTGAGGAACAGGTGTCAGAGAAGACAAATGGGCACCAAAAGTGTGTAGAATGGTGATGAAATATACACAAGTATAAGGAATTGTTGTGTAGGGTCTAGCTGTCTTTAAAGGATGATTTGTATTGCAGTGGCTTGGAGAAAAACTGAGTGTGATAAATGTAAATGCGTAACTTAAACCTAGTTAATATCTTAATTCATTACAATACTTCTTTCCTATAAGCAGCTTGGAAAATTATTGATTAAACAAACAAACAAAACCTAGGTTGATTTTTGGCTCGCAACAACTCTGGCCCTAAATCAAATGTTGAATCTGAGGCAGCAGTGTGCTTATCAGCCTCAGGTCGTGTCCTTAATGCTCAATGAAAGGGAAACCTGTTTCTCATTCAGTGATTGCTCAGCTATAATAAACTGCAAACATTTTTTAATTTGATACTTTACATATTCATTAAACTCTGGTATCATATAACAGGGCAGAAGGTTTGACTTTTTCCCCAGGAGCAATTTTCTCCTGAAGCTTGAACATTTCATTGCTGTACTGTAATTTAAAGGGTTATGGAGACTTGGTGGAATAAATTACTCTGTTTATGAAAATAGTCAAAACCAAAGACAAACTTAAAAAAAACCAAGCTGCTTTAGTGTATATATTGATCAATGGCTTCAAACCACATACAGGGGGGCAAGTTATGAACAGAGAACTGTATAACTAAACTATCACAGTCTTTATCTCCAAAGCAGGGGAAAAGAAAGCTACAGGAAAACTATCATAAAAGCTGATTTATTATGATACTTATTTTCCAATATATACAGAAAACCCCCACCCCATAGCCATGTTGAATTTATTCAGAATGCAGAGGAAATACTGATCAAAGTGCTTAACATAATCAAATGACTAATCCAATATCAGAAAACAAAATAGGCAGTTAGGAATCAAGGCTTAAGCTTTCAGCTTTCCTTCAGGCTGTATTTCCACAAGAGTTGGAGGGGGTGGGATCAGGCATGAAAGCTGTGTTAAATCATCCATTAAAAAGGGAAAATAATAAAGAATTCAGGTTAATAATTGCAAAGAACTTTCAAATTAATTAAACAGGGTGACAGGAGACAAGAGGTTATACTTTATTGAACCAGAAATGCATGTGGTGAAGCATAATGCTATAGGCCAAAACATACTCACTCACCTGAGGTATCTATTAATAGACCAGTTAAACATGAGCTGGTGTATTTTACTGCTCATATAAAATAGTCACTGCATTTAAAACAATTCTTAGCCACAAAAGCTTTTGGAATTAGTGCGTCTTGTACATACTCATAGAAAAATAGACTTCAACAGGTGTTGGTATAAATACGAGACTATAGAAGGAAACAGAGGATTGTGGAGACAGTAAGAAAATAAAAGCCACAGGGGTGTGTGAAGACAAAACACCAGAGCATAGAGACAGAAAGAAACACCAGGGTAAGAAAAAGATATATTTTTTTTCTGAAGACAGACTTTGCTGCAGAGTCGTGGTTGAGATTCAGGCTGGGAATGACCTTCTACTTGTGAAGTGGAACAGATGGCACATGCAGATTCGAATTTCACTATGAGATTGGATTTATGATCTCTCTAGTCCAGAACCAGCGCCGACAGTGGTTATCTATTGTTGATACAAAAGTGTAAGAATCCTGTAGTAACCAAACCTTGTAAAAACTGCTCCCATACGAGTCCCATATGATTCCTAAAAGTTAAGGATTCTTTCAGGACTGAAGCTCGTCATGCTTTAGTCCACACATAAACCCCAGATATTCATTTTGTTCTTACAAGCCTCTAATCCTTCTTTGAATCTTATCTTCACATGAAACAGTATCAAGGTGTAACATGCTTTACTGGGCCTTTTACTCTTTTCTCCTCTGGAAAGCACTTTTTCTGCCAGCTGTGAAAAGAGAAGGATTTCTGACAACTACACTGTCAATCTTTTGATACTTCTGTTGGTGCCCAAAGTTAGCTGTGGTGATTCAAGTAACAAATTACCATTTTTGATATGTTTGCATCTACCTTAGCCTTTACCTCAGATGAGGAAGACCTTTGTCATAAATTTTGCAACTGTAATCACTTTGGTTTGCAGCATGGAGTGATTTAAGAGTGCATAAACTGAATTACTTTTGGATGAAATTAGTCAAAAATGTTCCAACTGTGGTGTGGCAGACAGTAAAATGTGCAAGAGTGGAGTTAGTCTGAAGTAAATCTCTAGCAAAATGCATATAATATGGACATCATGTTCTCAGCAGCAGCTATTTCACTCAACGGGTATGCTCTCACTGAGTAACAGAAACTGCTAATGCAGACATAACTGTCTTTAACCAGCTCTGCAAGATGAAGTCTTGTGCTGGAAACTCCTCCCTGATTTTGGTTTTGTTTTGTTCACTACCCAACTGTACATCCTGTTCTTAACACACTGGAAGAAAGAAATGAGTAAGCATGGGGGAAGTAAGTTAGGTACAAGTGTGTGCTCTTTGTGAATTTGTGGGTAGCTAGAATTTGTAGTGGAAGGGAGGTGATAAAATGCAGTAAATGATTGAGAGGGGAGCGTTGATTGGCAGAGATGTGGAAAGATTGACTATCCCTTGAGAAGATGAAAGGACAGTTCAGTAATTGGGAACAGCAAGGACCCATTTGGAAGGCAGAGAGGAAAAGAAGAAGTAGTTAAGATAGTATAGTTGTTTTCAGATCTTCAGTTCAGCTCCAATGCACTGAAGTAGTGATCCGAAAATTAAAAGAGAATGGAGTGGGAAAAATGTTGTTTTGTTTTATTGAAACATACATAGGTTTTTATCATAAATGTGCTCTTGTGACTGCTAAGTTTTGTATAAAGAGAGTTTATAAAGCAACGGTATCTGTCCCCTTGGTTATGTGCTAAAAATAACTGATGGTTTGGCAAAGACTCTGGACTTTTCCTACTCGATTCAGGTATACCCAGACCTATTGTGCATAAATAACATAGTACTAGGATTATACACTGCAGTATTATTCAAATATGCAAAGTCCCATTGACATGATAGTCAGGGGACAATTTGGTTTAAAGTGTCTGTAATCCACGTATTAAAACTAAGTATGATTTGACATGACAGTCCATAATGCCTCTAAGCTTTAACTTTCTATTGTGTCTGTGACACATACTCCACAAATCACAGTATGACTGTCTCAAATTCCTTTTATAATCCACATTTTTGTTATATTTATTATACATATATATATGCTTATCTATGCATATATACATGTCTATGTCTACAGTTTTAAAGTATCTACCCGCACAGGATGGGAATTCAGAGGTAATTCCTTCTTCCAGTCTTTAGTTCCCCCTGCTGTGCCTACGTGTTGAAGTTAAGCAACCTCGAAGGACTGTAGAATGTGTCTGTGCCATCAGCGGGAGAGTAAAAAGGGAGGTATATATGGGAGCACTAATACTTCAACTGTAAGCTGCCATCTCCACTGATATGTCACAAATGCCCAGTGATCCATTACATGCCACAGCAATCCTCCTGCATTCTCATCAAGTGCTCACTAAATATGATAAGTTCTTACTCCCTAACCTGCGGTTACAGGGAGGATCCTGGAGGGTTTGATAGCTGATCCTCTGCCAAGGATCATGGATATCAGTGCCACAAAGTTAATGGAGCTGGCCTGGTGGTAGCTGTGTTCTCCCTTGCAAAGACCCCTTGCTTTTATGAAAAACGGGAGATGGCAGCTGCTGGGGAGTGGCAGCTGCACATTTCTTATAAGAACCTAAGGGAAGCAGCATTGGTGGTAGGGACCATACTAAGACAGACCTGCTGCCAGTAGTATCTATGATAGACTCAGGTGACTACACTGATAATTAGCCTTGAGGGAAAAATGCCTAATTCAGACTGTCTGGTGTCATCTGCGGATGCTAGAACCTGTCTGCCTGCACAGAAGAGCAAGGTGCTTAATGATGTGTGCTTTGGATGTTTAACTAGGCGTGTGATGATTTTTCACTAGCGACAGTGCTAGCAATGAAGCTGTATCTACCATAGGTAGAAGGCAGCTCCAAAACCAGCCACAGCTAACTAACATTTGTGTCCCCAATAATTTGTTCTTGGATATATAAATGAGTTTTCTTAATCGAGGGGAAGGAGTGTGTTATGGCAGTAGCATACAGGGAGGGAGAGGAACACTAAGTAACAAACCCCCTTTGGAATTATATTCAGAATAATCTGATAATAAAAGTTTGTAATACATATATAGGTACCCACATAAATACAGAAAGAAACTTTTTAGAATAATTTGAGTGTCTTCATGAGTTTAGAGATTTCATGGTTTTATGAGGATGCAGCCCTAGTTACTACTTCAAGGTAGGGGGAGAGAAGACTCAGGAGAATGTTATTTTAATAACCTTAGCAGATCATGCATTTACTTCTCTGAGCCCTTCTGTGTTCGCACTGCCATCCTATCATTAGATCAATCTAATGGTCCTAATTAAATATGCTTTGTTTTCTCCATAAAAACTGAGAGTGCCTGTCTAAATGATTAGAGCACTATAAAGAAAAGGTCTGTTACCGTTCTTTCTATTTAGCATATCTTGTGGAGAAATATGATAATCCTCATTATGCAGCATTCCTTTCTCTGGGCCTGATTGGGTTCCGCAAGTAGGAAATGTTCAAATTGCCACTATTCATTTGCATAGCTCGCCTGTTTGCCTGCTGCTGTTCCACTGGGACCTGTCCCTGGGCTGCTTCAAAACCTTTCAGTGGCCACTTATATCGGTCTGATTTTTCCACTGTTGCACTCATGAACCATCTGATACTTTTTATGGTAGCTTTTAAACATTTATCCCCCTGTCTGTTTGCTGCTGCCCAAGCAACATGTTTCCTGAGTCTTGTCTATAGAAAAATGCACACCAGAGACTCTTCCTTTCAACAACTTCTAATTAGGCTGCTGAGGTTGAGGTCTGAAGCAAAGCAATTTTAAGGGTAACTTCCTCGAGCTGGCTCCAGTGCTTCCTGCTTACCAGAGCTCACTGCTTAAGAAGCTTATCAGCTAACTTCCTGCTGGTGAGACACTTGCCAATCATCTGACTTTACTCTTTCACCGTATCAATGAGCTGGGCTGCCGTTTTGAGAATAATAAGAATTAGAAAGAGGAACTGACCTTGTACAAAGGAGCGTTGAGGCTTGCATGCAGAACACAGCCGCTGTTGCAAGTACCAGTTCCATTTCTGGGGCACATACAGTGTCACTAGGTGTAAATATTCCTTCTGCTGCCAGAAACGCGTGCAAAGCTGGTCTTTGCATAGCCTGTCTCCTCTGACTTTTGATGTTCATTGCCTTGAAATTTTTAAGGGATTTTTCACTTTACCCATAATGAAAGAAAGATTTCCTTGTCCTGTTTTCCCTCCCCTCACTTCCCTGCCAGACAATGTTATTTTAAAGGCAAACACTTTTTCAGGTATGTTGTTCTTAGTTCTGCTTTTTCAAAAAATGGCAGTTCAGTCAGTGCAAACAGCCTGAAACTCGGACAGGCATGCAGCAAGCAGCGTTACAGTTTTTTCTCAGAGCTTTGTACGGCACACTGGCCCTTTTGGGCCATTTGTGGAATTAAAATGTCTCCCTCTTTTTTTTGCAACTTGGATAACAAAAGTAATTTTTTGTTTTCTATTCTATGTAAGAATTAAAAAAACACACAGAGAAAGCATAAGTTTGTTCTTTCTGCTATTCCCCAGCTAACCTTTCCCTTCTTATTAAACTGTAGGACGTAACTACGTCATTATTCCTGCTGGACCTAAGTGTTTTATCCATTGATCTGTAAAGAAATTGAGTAAAAAATCCCAGAAATATATATTTGTATCTATATTTGATATACATCCAAAATAGTAATCTGTCAAGGCCAAAGTTTTGTAATATTTATGTGAAAAAAAAGAAAAAAACAGGTGAGAAATTATGGTTTCACAGTCTCTCTCATTACAGATTTGTCTCTGAAAGCAAGCCTGTATTTTTACAATCTCTGAAGAATTCTGTAGGTTTTATATATAGTTTAACCTTTTCTTTTTATAGTGTTCACCTGAGACTGCAGAATTTGTTGCAGAATTAACCAGTATCAACTGTCCTGTAGTTCTACAACAGTGCGATACCTCTGCTGAATTTAAATAGATACTATAAACAAATAGAGGATGTTTACCTTTCAATCAGTTTCTCCATTCATTTTCTACAAAGAGGTATTTAAAATAGTTAGATTCTTACCACAAGCATTAACTGATTTTATGCAGCTCTCTGTTCTCAAGATGACTTCAGTCGAGAGGTGAATAATTTTTTTCTGTGATAAACATATTATAGATACTCAGGCACTTAGAGAAAGACATAGATAGTATGTACCTTTATCCTTCGTGTCAGACTTTGAGACAGGGAAGGAGTTGCTTCTTCTGATTCTTCTTTATCCCATATGTTAGGCCATGACACAACTTATTTCTGACCATGCTGCCTTATGCTTTCTTGGCTGCTTGCCCATTTCTTGGGGCAATTTCACAACATGTGTCTTGAGCTCTATTTGATTCACTCCTCTGAGGCTGATTTTGTCCCTTGGTGCCAATGTCTGTGATATAATTGCCTTTACGGAGGCTGCTTGCAGACAGGATACTTCTGCTGGGTACATTTTGACACATCCTATGTGGTCCTCACAGTTTGCCAAAGCACTTGCTGCATTACAACCTGTTTTCTTGTCAGCAACAAGTGTCTTCCATGATGTCTTTTTTTCTCTGCTGTCCTGGCATCATTTTTGTGAAAACACCTGACTTTTTTTAGTTTCTTCTCTGCAGAAAGGGAGTTAATAGCTAAGGGTAATAAAAGCAATCACAGATTTTGTTAGATCTTTATTTTTACTGAGTCACAATTAAAAATTTTAAAAGAGAATATTTTAATAACATTGATTAGATACAGAAAAGACTTCAAGTCACAACAGCTCCCTATCTTTTTTTTTTACTTAAAAAAAAGCCTTGAGTTCTTTTGGCATTTGTTCAGCTAGGTTGTTACTCTGTCTATCCAGTTATCTATTCAGTTATCTGTATCTGTAAATATATTTGTATTTGGAAAGAGGTTGCTCTTTCTGGACAGAAGTGTCTAAGTACCTAACTGAAGTGTACGTTTCTTTATGGCTGAAGAGAAATGCTAAATGAAGCTAATCAGGTAATTGATATACCCCCTTCTTCAGAAATGCCTCCATATTTTTTTAACCAAGTTTGGCTCATTTTGATCGCTAGAAAGCTAAGGATGCCCTTCCCTCCACTTTCTCACTTCTTTACTTCAAAAAAAAGAAGTCTTACATGAAAGGAAAACAGTTCTGATGTATTTTAAAAGAAAATGAAAAGGAGTCAAACTTTCATCCTAATGTTAGTATTGCAACAGAAATGCTGGTTAACTGATTAGTGACAGATGTAGTGTGCTGCGCTTCATTTTTTGTCTAGGACAGTACATCCACATCTCACCTCTGTGGCCAGCCAAGTGTAAACCTGTTGCCAGGCCCAAGCATGTGGTGCACATGCCTGAAGTGCTAAGTGCTGGAGGGTCTTGTGTCCCCTTTCCAAACTGTGCACCCTACATGGTGGCCACATACACAACTTCAGCCTTGGTTTGATCAAATTTTCACCAGAAAGAGCCCTTCCTCTGCATTAAAACACACTTTATGCACTCATAAAGTACCCTTCTTTTGTCCTGATGGAAATGGCTGTAGTACTTCGCGTGGGTGGAACAAAAATCATGATAGGTCCTCCAATCTTGCTTTCTCTTTATCTTCTTTTGAAAGGTCCCCACTAGAAGTACTTCCTCAAGATAGGGGTGCAGATATGCGTCTCCTCTTGGTACTGTGGACAGGGATCAGAGTGAAAAGAGCACTGATAAGTCTGTCTTTAATGGTCTGTTCACATCAAGAAAACTGCTTTCTTTGGTAATGACATTATCAAATACAGTTATTTATTTCATGATATGGAGCACACTGCCTGGGGGATCATGAATAATTCATTGGCTGTGATTGAAAAGATATTTTTATGCCTGGGCCTTGTATTGGGAAGATGAAAATAATATTCCATTCTTTAAAGATTTTAAGAAGTTCTGAATGATCAAAAATTCAGTGAATTAAAGCAAGATTATAGGGTTTTTCTAGATAAATGGGGGTGAGGGGAAATAAAGGGATATAAAAACCTTAGGTTATATATTCTTTGGAATGAAGATAAGGCATTGAAGATTGCTCTTTCCCTTTCCCTTTCCTTTTTGCAGTTGGATGTAAAGAATAAACGGACTTTGAGTGTTAATGCTGCCCAACAAGTTGGCAGCCTGCAGAGTTCGGCCAACAAAAATGGAAGGAGAGTCTTTTCTTGTTAGTTGAATTGCACAAACTAATTTTCCCCAGAGGCAATGAAGGAACTGTCCTCCCCCTGACTACACACTGAGGTGGTGTTGCTAGAACAAGATGCAAAGTCAAAAAGCTTTTCCCCTTAAGTAGTAAGCTCCTTCTCTGTTTTATTAATCTGCAAATCTCTCATACATTTACAGTGCTGTATAAGTAATAATGCAGGGGACATTAAGCAGATCTTAATAGATGCTTTCCATTAGCCCTTTCAAGCATGCAAACATACGTGGTGAGTGCATTCCTTACATAATCAGATTTCATGATTTGGAAATTTATGTTAAAGTGGCAGTTTCCAGAAGTTGTGTAAGACAGGTATGGTTCTTTAAAACTTCAGCGAAGATAGAAGTGGGTCAGCAACATGCAATTTCTGCCATAACTGTGAAATATTCATTTTGGTAAATACACTTTATTGTTCTATCTTGACAATGAACTTTTTATGTTTTCCATTGCTGTATAGGTATTGTATTTCACATTTCATCACCTTGTATGAAAATTATTAAGAATGTATGAAGAGTGTTAAGAATATGAATCTGACAGTACTGTGCCAATGCAAAAATCATAGTTTTAAATTTAAATAGTTGAAATAATTATGAAGTTGCTAAACAGATGGTCTGGTAATGAGCATTCATACAAATAAAATAAACTCATAGAGTGGTTTAGAGCAAACCAGTGTTGATTGTACTAGACAGTCTCAAGTACAAGGCATGGCATAATTTTTTCTGCTTGAAAATTAATCCTTACTGTCATCCTAGCTAAGCTATTTTCTTTAACTAAAATACTATGCTGCAATAGTATAACTGTACTTACTGAAGACTATTTTTCCTTTTGGATTTTTTTCTTAATTCTAAGCAGTAGAAAGAAATCATGGAAAAAATAACAAATAGAGTTTAAGATTTCTTAAACTGCTAGAGGCAAATCATTCACAAAAAGAGGAGTTTCTGGCTGGAAGAGAATAAAGATATATAAGTAGAAAAATAATATGTACAAGAAGATATAACCATAAGATTTTAAAATTTTAGCTAAAATACTTTTTTTATACATTTAACAGTTGAGTTATTAAATGTTTTATCTCAGACTTCATTTATTGAGAAAAATAAATTTCCAGATTTTCTTACGGAAATCAACAGGAAATTCCCAAAGTGCACCACAACTTCCGTCAGGAAGCCTACTATGAAAGAAATTGAAGCATAGGCCTCAAGAGAGAGAAAACAGGAGGCAAAGGCCACACATCTGAAATAGTTCATTATCCTGCAACTTTGCTTTGTTCTTAATGGCTGCATCTTAGCTGTCATGTGCAAGGCTGCTTTAGTGACCTTCAGAGGCTGGATGTATCAGCTGTCCAAACTGACAACTGGGTTATAATTCCTACCAAGCCCACGTACCTACACTACTTTTCCTTGTTTCAGATTTTTTTCCTGCCTTGGAGGTAGCTGCTTTCAGCTTACCCTGGGAGCTCATAAGCATTAGAGGCAACCTAAGCTTATGGAGTATATTTTGAAAATTGATTCATTTAACCTTTGCAATGAAGTTTTTTCAAAACACTGCCCAGACTTTTTGCTTTACAAGGCAGTAGAGCTCTGCATAGGACTAAAATAGATTTTGAATGAAAAATCACTTCTTCGTAGTTTACAGAAGGCAGTCTAGTTCAAAGAAAACTATAGGATAGTGTCCCAGCCTAAATTCTGCCTAGAAGTGAACAAATATTTAGAGCTCCCTAAGAAAGTCATCTTCATAATCCTTGGAGGACTTAGGTGGAATCCTATGACAGATCCTTTCTCACGTGTTATTCAACACATTTCTTTAACAGAAGGTTATGTCAAACAATCCTCAGTCCCACTTTCTAGGAGTGCAATGGTAGTCACTTTTATAGAAAACCTACATTGGTAGGTCTTTAAAGAATATTGCTTATAAGATAAATTCTGTGCTTCCACAAACTTGCCATTGGCCCCTTTTCACTAAATATTCATTTTATAAATATAGGGTTGGTTTTGTAATACCTTTGTTATGGTGACACCCCCCTTCACCATGGTATGTGACACCCTCTCTAGCAGTTTATGTATTGTGCCATAATTCTTTTCCATTCTCTTCCCTCCAACCCAATTTACACTTTCTCATGTGTGCTCAGAGCATCATCTCCTAAAGAATTCCCTATAACAGGGAAAGAAAAGGCAAATTATATACTGCCATCAATAGTTTTAACTGTAATGAGTATTTCAGTGCCACTTGTTTGCCTCCCATTAATTGTTTGTACCTTTTCATTATCTGCTGCTACACAGTTTTTAAAATATTAGTTTATTAATTGTTGATTCCTATATGCAAGTACCAACTTGAAGGAGTGTATGCTGCTTTCCAAAGGTGGCTTTGATGAAGAAAGATCTAGCTATCTAAAGCAATATCTGGGATTATTTTTAGCATTACTAAGCCTTACTTTTTGATGCCTTCTCTTTGACTGGATGTCCTATTCTGAGCTTAGGACCTTCCCTAAGAAGCCTGTAGACTGAAATGTTTCAGAAAGGGGGTTAACAGTTTGTGGGCTGACTGAAAGTCACTTGTAAGTGACATGGTTCAACCACAGGTTCAAGGCTCGTTCTTGCATTCCATGTCTTTTCAGAGTACAGACGCTTAACTCAGGAGGCCTAGAGAGGCACCTGTGTTAGAAATTTCAAGCCTCAAGCCCTTTCCTAAAGAAATAAGGTACTTTGAAGACAGAGCTCTCACTTTTAAAAAATAGTGACAGTGCACATTTTTTTTTGCCAAACAAGAAGATGCTTAGAAAAGTGCAGATTTAAAGGAAGAACCCCCTGGCAATCCTTCCTTTATTAACATTCGCAAATACCATTTTCCAAAGGGATGCCTTAACCTTTAAAGTGGTTAGTGAAGTTAAGGTACTGAAAGCACTTCTATGTAGCTTTCTAGAAAACAATCTGCTGTTCATCACAGTGGAAAGAAGATGGACAGGTCTCCAGCTCAGGTGCTACGGGTCGCCTTGAAAAGGAGGTGAGTGACCATGCTGGGTTCTGCTTCTAGGACTCTCTAGACGTGTCAATAGGAAAAAAAGAAAAAAAAAAAAAAAGAAAGAAAGAAGCAAATGAAGAAAACCAACACTTTTTGGAGAAGAGATTGGCACTGAGCCCTGTTTTTTACTGGTTGAATGCTTTCATTGTAAGGAAAGCAGTAATCCTTGACCACTTTCTAGGACAAGAGCTATTGTGTGAAGAGAAAAAGTGGAAGTATGATCTTCCTACTTTTTTCTGTTTGATTTTTTTTCCCCTCTGTTCTGAATGAAAATAGATGTATGTGTACGACCAGTGTTTTGCAGGGATCGTGGCCAGTGTGGGTTATGCATGTTTTGTGCATGCCTACTAGGTTAAGCCTTCCCAAGGGCTTAGTCAAACGAACACCCAGTCTAAGGATCCAGATACATTCTGACTCAGAGGCCAGGATGACAACAATGCCTGAATGCACAGCAGTCAACCTGGAAGTGCCTATAGAATTGACAGATTCTGGGGGATCATTCACTTGAATTTGCAATCTTAAATTCTACCTCATTCTCATTTAAAAAAAATGTACATTTCTCACAGTGTCGTATGGACATTTTTTCTTTAGTCAGCTACTGAAGAACTAGCTGTTAGGAAAGAGTGAATTTATATCTTTGTTATCCTATCATTCTGCTGAATTTTTTATAGTCTTCGCCCAATTATTCTGTTCCAAGTGTCTATGTGTTTTCCTGCTCTCATGTCAGATCCAGTGGCTTTTACGAGAAGACATTTTGAGACAATCCAGCACTCTGTAGTACGGCTTTAAATGAAAGATAAAATTTGCTCAAGTGAAAGTCTAAACCATCCTTTATGTTTGTTGTCATATAAATTGTGTGTTATTTTTTTCTGACGTACTTTGTCGTGATTGTTGATTCCTCTTGTATTAAGTCACTTCACTCAGCAATGGTACTTCACTCAGCTAATCACATATGAACGAGGTTTGCAAGATATTCGTGGACTATGGCAATAGAATTATAAGATTAGATTCATCCTCATAATCTCTGCTTCCTGACAGTTTTAGCAGAACTCAGATTTGCTGGATGTGATGAATTTCATATCAGATCAGCACTCACTAATGATAAAACTGATGATAAAGCTGGAAGATGGAAAGGAAAGAACCACTGAGCACAGACGAATACACAGGATATGGAGGAACTAAGGTAGTAAGAAATGCCTTCTTTGAAGTAAAGACAAATAAAAAACCTCTAATGCCAATTATGGTGAATAGACCCTGGCCAGCAGCTGGACACCACACAGCTGCCTGCTCCCTCCTTGTCCCCAGCAGGACGATGGAGAGAATAGGAAGAGCAAAAGTGAGAAAATTTATGGATTGAGATAAAGACGGTTTAATAAGCAAAGGAAAGAGGAAGGGAGGGGGGGCAAAGTGATGCAAAGACGGTCACGTGTCACCTCTCACAAGTAAATCAAAACCCATATGATCTCTGAGCAATGACTAGTACCCCCCAAAAAAACTGTCCTTGATTTTTATTGCTCAGCATGATGCTAAATGGCATGGAATCTTCCTTTGGTCATCTTGGGTCAGCTGTCCAGGTTGTGTCACCTCCCAAATTCTTGCCCACCATCAGCCTACTCACTGGAGGGACAGAGTGGGAAAGAGAGAAAGCCTTGATGCTGTGCAATTACTGCTCAGCAATAGCTGCCTCAATGGTGTGTTGTCAACACTGCTTTAGTCACAAATCTGAAACAGAACCACCCAGGCTGTTACAAAGAAAATTAACTCTATCCCAACCAGACCCAGCACACCAGTCCTGGAAATTAAGCTGAGTAATGAAAACAGAATAAAGTCTCAAAGCCACCTATGCAGCCAAATAAATGTGAAGGTTTGGGGGTTTTTTGGTTGGTTGTTTTTCAGTACCTTTGGTATAATTAATATTTTTCATATTGAAGATCATCAGTGGGTAAAAGCAAAACAAGAGACAAAAAGAAGCCATAAAGTACGCTACATCACTTTCTAGTGTTCCCTTCGTCCTGTGTTTCTATCACAAATAATGTCAGGATTGACTTCTCATGACTGGCCTTTGCTTTAGTGTCCAAACTACTGAAAACATTGTTCTGTGAGCATACTATTCTTGGGCTGCTAATCACCTCTAATGTGCTTATCAGAACTAAGAATCCCCATGTACACCTGGCTCTGGGAATATCTGTGAACGCCCAGTGGATTTGTATCTCTGCTTCAAGTCTTTTTTTTTTTTTTTTTTTT
>Ga0065711_1037856_pt1 | contig 19410 bp, 10 predicted proteins | sample Hoacrofraction12_FD_59098 | JGI IMG/M metagenome (GOLD analysis project Ga0065711, IMG submission 59098) | Hoatzin crop microbial communities from Cojedes, Venezuela - Epithelial fraction 12 v2 (version 2) | ecosystem: Host-associated > Birds > Digestive system > Esophagus > Crop | place...
CTGGGATTCCTCAGGGCCTGCCTTGGCACTGAAGACTGAAGCAAAGAAGGCATTCAGTAGCTCTGCCTTCTCCGCATCCTCCGTCACCAGGACACCCACCTCATTCAGCAGCGGCCCCACATTGTCCCTAGTCTTCGTTTTGCTGCTGATGTAGTTGAAGAAGCCCTTCTTGTTGTTTTTGACATCCCTTGCCAGCTACAGTTTCAGGTGGGCTTTGGCCTTCCTCGTCGCATCCCTGCACACTCTGACCCCAATGCATATTTATGTATTTAATTAATTTATCAGTCTTGTTTCATAGTTTCTCACTAGACATTGGTCCTCATTAAAAATAAAAGTTGAATTTCCTCAATCTGACTGAGTTCCTTTAAGTTTCACTCTTAAACAGTCTATTCTTTAAATGTATGCACCCTGCATCGTGGCAACACCTGCATCACCTAATGTCAGACTTCACTGAGTGTATTTGAGTGCTATAGTGGCAGAAACAAATAGCAAGAAACAATATTAAAAATGAGTTTTAAATGGACGAAGAAATGAGCTGGAAATATGCCAGGCACACTTTGTTTGTTTTGACTAACACTCATCTTGAAAAATTCAGAAACCCCAAATCCTACTCTACAAAGCTGAAAATGAGTGAGATGGAATTAGTACCATTTATAATGTAAACAGTTCAGGGAATAAAATGCAGATCTTCAGTAACCCTGTATTGAGGAAAACAAATAGATGCCCTACAGAGTAGTCCATCTGAGTACTAGAAAAATTTTAAATGTACAACAGAAATGTTGGCAAATGACATGACTAGTGCCATATAAACCATTGCTATGAGAATTTGTTTGCTATTAAGAGAAGCTTGTGGTGTCCTTCAGAGGGATATGAAAAAATCAGTATTCAATATTTAAAGGTTTGTAATCAGACTTCTTTAATGACAGTAGGAAATGCATCTTTAATTCTAAAAGTAAACACATGTTAGAGTAGTACTGGTTGTTACATGTATCTGTCAAGGAGCCCTTAGCTTCATTCTGCTTTAAAATCAAGAAAATACAAGACTATTTCTTTTCTGTTTAGTCTTATCTAATGTTTCCAATGTTTCCAAATTACTTCTTTTCCTGATTAATTTTCTAACTAACAATTTTACATTTTCTGTTTTTCTTTTGGATTACTGATGAATATCTAGTATTTAGTTTCTATTTGACTTTAGTAAAGAAAGGAATTCTACTCACTTGAAGTCTATTTTTTTTACAAATCAGGATCTTTCTCATTTTCTAACCATGCTATACATTAAGCATCTTAAAAAGTCTTCTTGATCTTGTTACAATATGTAACGGCACATAAGGTTAACCTTAAGCTGTAAGAAATCTTGTTATATATGTGTAGTAATTTTAAGAGCAGGTAGACTTCATGCTAGCTCTGTATTTGACTCTTCTGTTTTATTCCAAACTTCTTCTGATCATAGTGATCCTTGAACTGAAATCAATAATTTGTATAGAAGTGTAGAAGATATTCAAATTTAATTCTCAAAATCACAGCATGAAAGTCTAGCCCAAGTATGTTTGTATGTCAAACCCCCAATCAGGAAACTCAGAGCACTTGGGTGTTAAACTCAACTAAGGAATTCTATGTGCATTATCACTAAGGCAAATAATTAAAAATTACAGGCCAGAGAATAATTAATGTCTTTGTACCTCTACAATGCCTTCCATAAGCAACTCATATAAAGGTGCCATAAATTAGGAAAAGATCAGCTCAGAAGCGCTAAGAGTTTCACTGACTCACCAGGAAAGCAAAAAATTTTTCAGCATGGAAGTGGCATAGAAGTGTGCTTTCTATACTGTGCTGAACGACTTTTGTATTGATAAAGTTGCCTTCTTCACGGTGCAATGGTTCAAAGTAATAGGAGAGGTATCCGTTCTGTTGTTTCATAATATCTGAAACTGTAGCTCTAACAGAAGTTAAGATTACTTATCTGCGGGGGAGAAGGTATGGCCAACCATATATTTACTGTCCTCATTTTTCTGTCTGCTTCATGGTCTCTCAGGGGCACAGTCAGAGGCATTGGCAGTTTGTACCCCTCTGTGGCTGCAGAGCTGCGATATTAGCCTTTGTGTTTTAAGCTAGCGATGGGACCACCTGCCTTTGAGGAGGAAGAGTGGAGGTCACATTTGAGAAGAATGACTCAAAGTGCATACTTAGAAAAGAAAGAGTTGTACAGATATTTCTCCCATCTACATGTTTGAGTAAGTCTGGCAACAGAGCAAGTCTACTGCTGTGCTGTTGCCAGACAGGTAAGCAAAGGGATGAGACCCTCCTTCCTCCTGGTAAAGCATGAATAATTAGAGACTGTGAAGCGGGTTGTGTGTTAATTTAGCCACAGGAAATGGAATATTTTATCTCCTCTAGTAAATTTTATTTTTAATTTAATAGTTTTAAATGAACTAAATTGAATTTTTAATGTCTAATTAATTTGTCTAATTAATATTTTTGAGTGCTAGGTAAATGAAATTGAAGTTTCAGAAAATCTTGTCATTTATTTGACCTTTCCATTACTCTATTTCCACAGAATATTACCAGCTCCCCAAAAAAGGAAAGAATGTTCCTGTAGGAAAGGGCAGAATTTGTATATGGTTAATGCTACCAAAATGTTTCATGGTACTTCAGTTAGACTATCTAATAAACTATATTTGGTATTTCTGGGCTACTATCTTGAAATCAGTGATGATATAACAAGGACCCTATGTCCAAGTCCATTCAATTATCAGTGGTTCTGTTTTACGGGCTGTATGTGGTAATATCCCATTAGCAAGAAAGGGTGTTTATGCCAGTGCATTTCTGCTACTTTCTTCTCTCTTCAAGGTAAAAGCTCGACAGTTCCTGGTTCTGATTTCTGACATCTTGATTCCTGGGCAAAATCTGAAAGACTTTTAATAACTGCAGAGGATATCGTACTTCTTGCCCTATGATACTAGGGTGCCTTTTGTAAGCTGATGTAGCTTTCTACAACTTTTTTTTAAAGAGAGCAGAAAGATTGATCATATTGCATTCACCACATGAAAAATTACTTTTTTTGGTATTTTTGAGAAGCCGTTCCGGGATAGCTGTAATAGGCTGGAGAATCTGGTCCACAATTTTGAGGTTTTGTTTTGTATAGGTTAACACAAGTAGTGGGGGTAAGAATCCGGTCTGCTGCAGACAAAGAGCCACTTCCTTCCAGAATAGCATTTCACTTCCTTCTGTCTCCAACTCCCACAAAAGCTTAGACATTTCAGAAGTTGTCTGTTGCGTTCACAGAAATGTTCTAGCTCACCACAACAAAAATTCTGTGGGAACATTGAAGGAGAACAGAAATAATACAGCAGGCAGGCCTGCTGTTTTTTAAAACATGGGCATTGTTAAAACACTGTTTTTCCTAAAGAAACTGGGAGTGATTTTAATGGAATTTGTGTATGTGTGTTTTACATTGATCACTGAATCCTCTTTTGAATTCAAAGCTTAATCTTTGCAGCTTGTATTCACCTTTGCAAGTGCACTTACGAGTTGTGCGGTATTATCAGTAATCATTTATTGTGTTTACCTTAAAGAAACATCAGTGTGAGTACAAGCTGCACACATTACAAAAAAGTTCTGTTTAATTCCATTTTGAGAGATGTGTACCATTTAAAAACAAACACCTGGGTTTTAAACATTAATCTCCATTATATTGATAGTTCTTACTTTCTCCCATGTTCTTTCTAAAAGCAAAATCCATGACTGATTTACATTTATTCTTGTTTCCTCATTTTTATCTTTCACTACTGCAAGAGCATGTTTTTAGTTCACTGCAATGCTTGCTCCTCTTCTTGTTTCTCAGTCATACTTTTTACTCACTTGTGATTGCTTGGTGTTTTCTGTTCATCTATTTCTACAGCTGCTGTCACTGTTACTTTTAAGTGGCACTTAAGGAACTTCTGTTTAATATAGATTTCCATTTAAAGTTCCACCCTCTCTTTTTCAGTGACTTCTAACACCCTAATTATGTGGTTATTACTATGTTGTGCTCATTATGCAGTGAGTCCTATTACACTTGTTCCTATTTATCACTTCAGGACAGTCACTATTGCATGTGCCATAGGGTAATTACAGTGATGTACGCCAACAATAATACCCACAGTATAAATCTGCAGAAAGCTGGGAATTTTGGTTGGTGGAGGTTAGAAGAGATATTATCTGGCTAGTTCTCTTCTGCCAATAATGTGAATATGTCTGGTTCTGTCAGTCATCCTCAGTAGCATTACTCAGAAGGTCGAGTTTTTCCCCCACAGTTATTTCCAACTGAATGTTGTGTCAGTGATCATTTGGTCGTAGCCAGCACTACACCAGGACTTTAATCATGCTACATGACATGATTTTGAATAAGCTTTGTGGAAGCAAACATTGAACCCATAATCAGCATCAATGCAAAACTCTTCATGCAAATGTTCTAGAAAGCAGATGGGTCTTTTGGCTGTTGCATAAAGGAGTATTTCCTAATTCCTGATTGTTGTTATGCAGTGCTCAGTGCTGAAGACTGGGAAGTTTGTTTGACCAGTTTTGCCTTCCCAGTTGCCTTTGAGAGTGTGTATTTGGCAGAAGTGTGCTGCATAACTGTTTCTCAAACTAGTTTGGCCCCCACATTTATGACTATCCCCTCGTTACCATAGACATTAAATCCCTTTTAATACTTTACTTTCTGTGAGGAAATTAAAAGGCTATGGATTAAAATCCTTTTTTAGCCTTTGATATTTCTCAATGGCTGAAACATTTTTTTGGTTTTTCTGTAAATTAATAGAGTGACTGTGGCATGATGGCACACTTACGTTCAGCCACGCTTGTGGGATAGTCTATGGTTTTGTCGAGAACTCTGTCAAAAGCCTCTAACGTCACCCTTACTTTGTGATATTTTTTATTTGTGTTTGAGATAAACAAATACATAGAAGTTTGCCTGAGATAAGCACCAAACACAAAACAAGAGGAGCTATAATATTTTTTTTTTCTTGTGCTATTGTTTACACTGCATTTCATTAAAAATATGATCTGAAGACCTGATGGGGGCTTATGGTTGGTCCCACAGGTTTGCCTAAATGTTTGGTTTTAGAGATTAAAGATTAGTTCCCATATTTTTTAAGTAAGAAACACTATAAATGAAAGCACTTGAGGATGGGGGACAAGGGAGTGTGTAAAAATTTTTAAATTTGTTTGAGATCTCTTCCAACATGCCCCTCATTAAAAAAATAGTAACTTTATTAGTTAGTGTTGCTCTCTTTGTGTGTAAAATATATTTAGAGTCTGTATCCAGTATGACCGACACAATAAATATAATCAGAGTCTGGAGTGAAGAGGAAGTAATACAGGATCCAGACATTACTCTTCAAATTCTCATTCTTTGTATATGTCACTTGCAGGAAAACAAAAGTTATTTTAATTCTTCTATGACATATTGCATTATTTGTATAAGTAGAGTGCCTACAACACAAAATGTCAAAGTGCTGAAACTTTTTCCTGTGCACTTTCAACAAAGAAGTGAAATTTTCTGGAAAAAGAAATTCTTCACAAGGAGCCTACTCCAGTATTGTCAATGGAAAAATTACTACTTATGTAGATTTTATATCAATCTATAACAGAAAAGTCACTTCTAAATCATTCTGAGCATTTGTAGATACTGTAGAATCTTTTTTTGGACTAAATTATTAAATGTAATGCTGTGTTAGACTAAGACTACTTTTAGCCATTGCTTAAGAAGAAAATCTGATGGAGGCAATTCTAGTTAGTGATATATAAATAAGGACGTATGAAAGTATATTTTTTCCCCTCTAGTTCTGTTACTGTGTACTCATACAATGTGCTGTGCTGATGTTTAAATTCTGGTGTAGACAGAATACATACGAAGAGTTCCCCAAAACAGAACACATCATTACAGTGTACGTGTGAGACCGGAATTCTGTGCTGATTGCTGTGGACAGACACGGACACTGAAACCAGCCAGGTGAAATCAGACCATGATTCTATGACTTAAAAAAATGCACTCTACATATGCATAATAGTATTTGAAATTCACGGTTCATTAACATTTTTCAGCCCCATATTTCTCTGAAGAGTGTAAAATAAGCAAGATGGGCTTGACAAGAAAAAGAAAGTGGGAGGAAGTTCTGAAGAACACAAAAATGACAGGGTTTTCTGAAGGAAGATTTATATTATCCATAAATCAACTGTAAAATCAAGTATTAACTGAACTATTAAAATGACAATTTCTAAAACATATTCAATATTTAATTTAAGATAATATCAAGTACACACATTTGACTTCCATATTTCAAAGTCCACTTTTATGGCAGTTTACAAGGATATTACCCCAAGAAAAAGTCATGGATTTTATCTTCTATTATGCCTGGAATATTTTAATAGAGTCATAAAATTATAGAATCACAGATTAGTTTGGGTTGGAAAAGACCTTCAGGAATATCGAGTCCAGTGGAAAATCAATTTTTAATGAAGTAATAAAAATTTAGTAGTGTTGCTTCTACTTTCCTAAGATGTAATCCCCAGAACTCTACAATTATTTGGGAGGAAATTCTCATATAAGTAAGTAGTATACTGCATTCACATACATAAGTATTTGCAGGGCTGGAGGACTAGAAATAATAAAGATCAGAAGGAGGAAGTAAATGCAAAGTAACCTGCATACAGTAAGTAAATCTGTATATGTTGGAGTGGAAGTTTTGAATACGAGTACATGAGAGAAGGAGAAGCTGCTGCTGAGAATAAAGTTGGTCACGAGTTCAAAGTTTGTGGAAACTTTTGGGTATGCGTCTGCGTAAGGGGCAGGTTTTAAGATCAGAGCTCTTCCAAAGTTTGTCACTATAAACTTCCCTTCCGCATAATATCATTGTGCCCTTGGAGCTGTTTTTCTAACTTCTAACAAGTAAGACTCTTTTTTTCTTTTTAAAAGAAAAGACATTTAGTGCGAAACGATGTTACTTTAAGTGTTTAAAAGAAGAAGGTGGAAGTCAGGGCAAAATGCTAAGGAAAGACAGGGAAAAGTTAATGTGAAACATAGCAACCTGGTTATTTTATAATTACGTGACAGGAACTTTAACTGCATCTTTGTTTTTTGTAGGCAATTTTAACTTAAAGTTGTTACATAGATCCAGGTAGGAAATTTTACATTTTCAGACTGAATGGGATCTGTTTTTTCTCAGATAATAAAACATTAACACATGACCTGTGGTGCTGGGGTGGAAACTTCCCCCTTGGATATCAATGAAGAAAAGCTATATTTATTTTAATTTTTAAGTTTGATGGGTGACAGCAGAAACCTTTCTCTTGGAATTGAAGTAGTGGTTCAGACAGTGTGAACCGAAATAGAGAAGAATTTTCAAAAGTTAAATGAATGACTCTTCTTTTGTGAAGTTGCTTTTGTCACTATGCTGCAGTCTCACATGAAAATTTCCGAATACCTGAGGAGGGCAAGTTGCCCAAAAGATTTTTCTCGCTCTCAAAGTACAAGTGTTATTTGTGGATATCTTCAGAAAAGCGTCCACGATGTCTCTCAGCGAAAACTATCCCACAGTCAGGTCCTTCATGATAAAGAGTATTTGTAGATTGTGCTCTCCTAAAATTTTAATCAGCCTTCAGTGGAATTATCAAAAATCATTTTTTAAATATATGATAACAGGTGAGTGATTAGAGCTAATGAGGAACTTATTCCTATTATCACAGGTACAAAATGTGAAGATGGTGAATTTTCTTAGGAAAGACTTAGATATTTGCTATAAAACAATTTTTTAAATTTTTTCTGTTACAAGAATGTGTACAAAATGCTTGAAATTTCATGAATGATTGGAGATGCCACTCCTGCCAATTCTTGAACCAAATGACTACTGAGAATTATCAAGAGACAGGCATGGTTTATATTCAGCTTTCTCCAATTTCGTGCAGAGGACAGTTTAGCTGCACAGGAGAGTCTAAAACTTCAAGTCCAAATAAAATGAGATCAGAGATATTTGATCTGGGTTTTGCATGGCAGCAATGTTTTGCAAAACAAATTAGCTCTCTTTCTGTTCTTTTTTTTTTTTTTTAATCAGTTCTGAGTTATTGACTCTCCTCTTTCCACTATAACCAGAGACAAAACTATATTCACTACTTTGGCAAAGGCAGCTTACAGATTTTACATCATTATAAACAATCCCAGCTGCAGCACTGTTAAATATGTGTTCAGTATGTTTCCTTCTCTGTTGTTCAAGCTGCTTTTACAGAAATAGGCTAAGTGTTAATCTGTGTTATTAATGCCCAAAGAGGTAATATTGGGGTTGAATAAAGCAAGGGGCTAAGAAGAAACTACCAGTCCCATGAAGACGGAAACTTTACTGTGCTCTGCCACCTGCACCTATTAAATTTTTGCATTGGAAAATCTTCCTCATCATCTGGTGCAGAATCTCAAAAATGTTAATTTTATTTGCAGATTAATAATTCTTCACGACCCTTGAATTGAAACAGTGGATACTGATTTATGATTTTTAAAATAATGATAATAATGATTTTAATGTGAAGCACGTTTTTGTCTCCCCTCCAGCCAGATCTGTGAGTCACTCTTGTTATCACTTCACCTTTCGTAGAGAATAAAATGGGAAAGTGGCTGAAACAAAAGCACGTTCCCTATCCATTCTGATTGTGTTTGAGAAGTGCAGGAATTACCATCTTTGTAATTATACCCTTAGACAAATTTTTCAACTCTGTTGTGATCTCTCTCATGACATGACCCTGCTCACACACCAGTCATTTATGTAGTCTACTCTCTGCTTCATGTTCTGTTATTGCTTGTGCTCTCTTAATGACCATGCCAACAAAATGTTAATGGGCAGAATTTATGCTAAGTATTGGTAGACTTACTAATATCAGAGTTCAAAATCAACAGCCTTAGAAAGTCTAGCTTTTCTAAATAATCCCATAAAACATGAAAATTAGCAGAAATAGCACAAGTAGAATTTAATCTTATTTGCAGAGCTTTTATTAAGGACTTTTTTGTAGATGTTCTCTTTCTGAATACACACTGATGAGAGTACTGTCCTCTCGTGTCTGTTAGTGTTGAGTTGAGTCATCTGGAGTCAGTGTCATCCTACAAAATCTCACCATCATGTTCTGGGATAGAGGGTTTTGAGACAGCAGCATGCCACATTATGTGTGGATCCACCTCTTCCAGCAATGCCTGATTCCCATAACAGCTTCATCGAACTCACTCACCTTTTATCAGGGAGCAATCACTATCTGTCCTGCCTCTGTGTGACTTTGTAGGTTTCAGCAACTTCCATTTGTTGGTGTGGGCAGCTAAGGGGTGATGTTAAGTGCCATTTTTCTTAGTGGGTGTTTGAAGGAAGTAGTCAGGAAATTCAGTTTCCCCTGACATCAGACAGCAGCAGGATGAGGTAATACAATCTGCCAGACAGGTCAGAAATGTGAATGATTCAAATTTGTATCCTGGGAAAGAATCAGCTGCCTCAACTCAGTGTTACCACAATGAATAATACTTCAGCATCACCTGCCTTCTGAGTCTGGGCTTTGCTTTTCTATTGACATGTGTATTTGTACACATAATGTCCACTGCTGCAGCATTTAATTACTGAGATCATCTCTTTTTTTTTTCTGATTTGCCACCTGTCTTCACTTTGAGAACAAGCATTTCAAACACTTCCCAGTCCTAATATCATCTTTTCTTAACTAAATTCTCCCTGCAGAGTTTAGTTACTCTAAACTACTCTATTACTGTAAGATTCAAAACTTGTTTAGATATCTCACCTTGACTGTTGCAAGGCTTTTGGCTTCTGCATACTTTTTATGTTACTTAACTTTCACTCCGTGTTACTGTCTTTTATTAGCCTGAATGCTAAGTGTTCAAAAGGAAACACGTAAATGCTTTTTAATCTTGCTTCACAGGGTTTGTTATATGGTATTTGATCTCTTCATGCATTGGCAGTTGTTCTGGTAGGCCTTGGTCATGCCTGAAAAACAAATCCAGAAAATGTTATGGCTTTCCTTCTTGAGAACCCAAATAAAGTTGATTGAGATTCCAGGTAGAAGTAAACTCCCTGAGTGCAGCATTGTGCGTCTTACGACAAAACTCCTGTCAGTCTCATCAGAATCACCATTTCAGAGGTAATCCTGATTATGCTGAAGAGTTCCTTTGGAAATGGAGTCAAATGCTGAGATGGGGAAATAAATGTCCAGATATGCTTGTCTATTTTACACAGACTTAAACGCACACTGCAGTATCAAATGTGTATTTATTTATTTCTAAATGTGATGAACTATATGCAAAATAACTCATTGCTAATACCTCCATCAGTTTATTAGGCCAGTAAACCCAGACACTGCAGAGAATTGCTGTTTTACTTTGATACTTGTGTAGTAGATGTCCCCTAGTACCTTTATCTGGTCCTAATTATTGGCACACCTTGTACACTGCCGATGCATATGCATGGCTTTTGTGGCATGAACTGCAGCACTCTGTGGTGTTCTGCTCTTATCTCCTAGGTGTTACGTAGGAGAAAAGGCAATGTACTTAAATGATATAAACCTCTGAGGAGATCAGAGGACAGAAAAGTTGAGTTCTGCCTTAGTGTTCAGTATATTATTGTTCTTTATTCCTCAAAGGGAACAAGGTAAGAAGATTAATGACAGGACAGGTAATGGACTGATTTTGTTTTGGCAAATTATTCATGTTCTTCCTGTAAAGAAACTTCCATAGTTAATTTTCCATCTTGCCATTGCTTATAGCTTTGTAACTTCCTCTTTACAGACAGATGATAGTGCTTTATTTAGGGTCAATATATTGCAAATAATTACTTTTACTTCATTTCTGGGAGAAACTTTCGCCTTTATATGGCATCTAAATAAAGCTGAGGAACTGTTCAGCTATTTAACTGCTGAGATAATATAGGTGGTATAACTAATAAGGCAAACACAATAGATTATTTTTCATGGTGTGCAGAGGAATTCTGAATCGGTCCTGTCACCAAATAAGGAGGCTCTAAAGCCATGAAAGAATGAAATAACCACAGCTTACTGTTACAGAGAAAATCAGGAAGTGTTGGGCCATCCCTATCACTGGTTTTCTTCTGTGCCTTAGACATGCAAGATGACTGCACATGAGGCAAAAGTAAGCAAGGCCCATCCTTGCTGTCTTACTGAGCCAAGAGACCCCATGCATTGCTCTAAAGAGTGGTTGTGAATATACTGGTCAAACTAAAGGGCAAGAGGGAACAGCACAGACAGTGGAAGCAGGGACAGGTATGTTGGGAAGAGTATAGGGATGCTGCCCGGTTGTGTAGGGATGAGGTCAGGAGGAGCAAGGCACAGCTGGAGCTGAACTTGGCAAGGGATGCTAAGAAAAACAAGAAGGGCTTCTACAGGTATCTCATCCAGAAAAGCAAGGTTAAAGAAAGCGTTCCCTCCCTGATGAGCAAGAATGGCAACATCTTATCAACAGACGAGGAGAAGGCTGAGGTACGCAACAACTTTTTTGCTTCAGTCTTCACTGACAACCTCTCTCCTCGCTCCACCCCAGCTGATAGACTGTAAGATGGGGACCAAAGGGACAAACCCTTCCCACTGTAACAGAAGACCAGGTTCGGGACCACCTGAGGAACCTGAACATATATAAGTCTATGGCATCTGACAAGATGCATCCCAGAGTCCTCAGAGAATTGGCTGATGTTGTTGCCAAGCCACTCTCCATGATATTTGAAAGGTCATGGCAGTCAGGCAAAGTCCCTGGTGACTGGAGGTAGGGAAACGTTGTGCACATTTTTTAAAAAAGTTTAAGAAGGAGGACTGTGGGAACTACTGACCTGTCAGCCTCACCTCAGTGCCTGGGAAGATCATGGAGCAGATTCTCCTAGAGGCTAATGTAAGACACATGGAGGACAGGGAGGTGATTTGAGACAGTCAGCATGACTTCACCAAGGGCAAGTCCTGCTTGACCAACCTAGTGGCCTTCTATGATGGAGTGACTAGATCAGTAGGCAAGGGAAGAGCTATGGATGTTATCTGTCTGGAATTCTGTAAAGCGTTCAATACAGTCCCTCAAAACATCCTTCTCTCTAAATTGGAGAAATATGGATTTTATGAATGGACGGTTCGGTGACTAAGGAATTGGTTGGAAGGTTGCAGCCAGAGTGTAGTGATCAATGGCTCAATGTCCGAATGGACACCGGTGACCAGTGGTGTCCCTCAGGGGTCCGTGCTGGGACCAATGCTTTTTAACATTTTCATCAATGACTTAGCGACATTGAGTGCACCCTCAGCAAGTCTGCAGATGGCACCAAGCTGAGTGGTGTGGCTGACACACCAGAAGGAAAGGATGCCATCCAGAGGGACCTGGACTAGCTTCAGAAGTGGGCCTCTGTGAACCTTGAGAAGTTCAACAAGAAGTGCAAGGTCCTGCATCTGGGTTGGGGCAACCTCTGCTATCAATACAGCCTGGGGGATGAAGGGATTGAGAGCAGCCCTGCCGAGAAGGACTTGGGAGTACTGGTGGAAGAAGAGCTGGACATGAGCCACCAATGTGCGCTCGCAGCCCAGAAAGCCAACCATATTCTGGGCTGCATCATGAGAAGAGTGGTCAGCAGGTTGAGGGAGGTGATTCTGTCCCTCTACTCCGCTGTAGTGAGAACCCACCTGGAGTACTGTGTCCAGCTCTGGAGCCCTCAGCACAAGCAGGACATGAAGCTGTTGGAGCGGGTCCAGAGGAGGGCCACAAAGATGATCCGAGGGCTAGAGCACCTCTCCTATGAGGAAAATGGCTCGAGAGAAGTCCTCAAGAGAAGGACTTGGGGGTACTGGTGGATGAGAAGCTCAACATGAGCCAGCAGTGTGCGCTTGCAGCCCAGAAAGCCAACGGTATCCTGGGCTGCATCAAGAGAAGAGTGGCCAGCAGGTCGAGGGAGGTGATTCTGCCCCTTTACTCCACCCTCATGAGACCCCACCTGGAGTACTGCGTCCAGCTCTAGAGCCCCCAGTATAAGAAGGACATGGATATGTTGGAGTGGGTCCAGAGGAGGGCCACGAAGATGATCAGAGGGCTGGAGTACCTCTCCCATTAGGACAGGCCGAGAGAGTTGGGGCTGTTCAGCCTGGAGAAGAGAAGGCTCTGGGATGATCCTGTAGCAGCCTTCCAGTACCTGAAGGGGGCCTACAGGAAGGATGGAGAGGGACTTTTCACAAGGGTGTGTAGTGATAGGACAAGGGGGAATGGCTGTAAATAAAAGAGGTCAGATTTAGATTAGATATTAGGAAGAAATTCTTCACCATGAGGGTGGTGAAACACTGGAACAGGTTGCCCAGAGAGGCAGTGGAGGTCCCATCCATGGAAACATTCAAGGCCAGGTTGGATGGGGCTCTAAGCAGCCTGGTCTAGTGGAAGATGTCCCTGCTCACTGCAGGGGGGTTGGGCTAGATGACCTTTAAAGGTCCCTTTGTACTCAAAGCATTCCATGAATCTATGATTCTGTGTTGGTTCATCTTCTCTAGGGATGAAAGCTTTTGTATCTTCTGTTGGTAATGAATGATGCTGTGGTTTTAAAACTTCTATTTCACTTATAGGTATCCTGTTTAATCTGGGTTTTGATCTGTGTGCATTTAAAAAGCTGGATAGATTTGTGGCATATATTCATTAGGTAACTAGCAGAGTCCATTTGTAAACACTTCTGCCCCAAAAGCAAACTGCTCAGAAGTGTGATTGCTGTAGATCCTGACTCAGACAGATATCTAACATGGTTTGACAAGGTGAGAGAGATACTGTGAAGCTACTAAACACTCCAGTGGCTTCTCCCTAGACTGTTGGACACCAAAGTTGAAGACACGGCATCTTGCATTTGCCTGCTGCAAGCAGAGACATCCCTCCCTATTTACAGCTAAGTTCTGTTGCATTTGGAAAACGTGATGAATACAGGATTGTCTATGTCCTCTGTTCAGGGCACATTTTGGAGGTGCTATCTCACTAACTGATTGCTCAGTCTTCTGGACCATCTTTCTGGTCAATTTAGTAGGTACTCCTTGTTATTTGGTCCTGTGGGAAGGGGATACCTTATCTGTTCCCACTTGTAGTATCACAAATGAAGAGAAAAAACCAGACATTTCTAATCTGTGCCTTTACTGAATCTTTTCATGACCTGTTTGAAGTCACTGCGGTGTTTGTATCAGAGTGTGTTTCTGTTGCTCTACCAAATGCTTGGAAGGGGAAGGGACCATTTCTTCCCGAGTGGCAAACAGATGGAAGATGCAGACTTTGCTTAATTGCAGCTGTGGTGATGGAGTTAAGCATGGTGGACACTCCACCTGTCTCAGTACTAGGAGGATCTGGCTATAAATACCTTAGAGCTGTTTATCTGAGCCAGATTTTTCTCTATTCCAGTCTCCCGTTCTGTAAGCAGGTTGGGTCGCTCATCTTCTCTCTTAAAGACTTTTTATTTATTGTCTCAGTTAAGGTAGGCTGAAACGAAAAACTTCTGGTTAATATCTTGTCATGAAAATCAGTTTCTCACAAATACATTCTTCTGTTAAAAAAAGAGCAAACACAACTGTCCACTATAGCTAAATTTTTATGGATACTCCCATTGTGAAAGAAGTTACAGGGATCACTTTGTTTTGGAGAACTGTTTTTAAGGTTTATTCTTTCTGCAAGGTGGCACAATAACGGAGATTCTGGTTTTCATATCAGACAGACATGTACTTTGCTAGTCAAGGACATCAATGTCACTCCCAACCCTGATTTGGAGCCATGCTTCCAGTTGTTGCTTTCAGTGTAGAGTTTCTTGGGGATGGCTTGTGTAAGACTGTGACTGAGAATTTTGGCAAGACCTCTGAAATTTGTGTCTTTAATTCTGGTTTTGCAAATGGTTGTAAAAGTACAGATCTTGGAGAAATTATGGAAAACATAACTTGTCAAGATCAAGTTCTTCTTGATTAATGGATACCTTTTGTTCACAGCTTAACTTTAATTAAAGTTTAACATTAAATCATATAATGAATTCTGATATGCATAGTGCTTCAAAAGTCTTCATCAGTACAAAATAAACACTACTGAAGTTGTAGTGTTGTAAGGTGCAAATCTGATAAACCTCCAAACAGTAGAAGAGTCATAAGCCAGCGATATTTCTGCCCCCTTGTATTTTGAGTTAGTTTTCTTTCCTTGTAATACACTTCATACAGTGTGGGGGAGAAGAACCACTATTTGTTGTTAGGAATGATTCTATGCAAACTCCTGTTATTACAATGTACATTGAACCATTAGATTACTCAGATATCATTTAGATAAACGCTCTATCATACTTGTTAAAACAGTACTTGATCTTGTACAGAAAGAACACATTATTTCTAATTGCTGCTGTGAACTGTGATTAGGAACTATAATTAGTAAAATTAATACTCTGTGGATTATCTTTTTTATTAATGTTTGGTATTAGTAAGTTTTTTAATGGTGGAAAATATTTGAGTGGCACAAAACTTCTTTTTTTAAAAAACTGTAACTTTTTAAAGTTAATGGTGGTGTTTTTGCATTTTATAACATGATGGTGTTTCTGGTTTTCTCAGTACTGGATCTTACAGCTTCACAATGACAAAAGCCATAGTAGCCTTTTCATGAAGACAGCTGGATTTTAAGTTGCGTCCATAAACAACTGAGCAGAAAAAGCACACTGAATTTCTGGTTTTTATTCTTTCTCTTCTTCTGGGATGTGATACTGCGAAAGAGAGTCTGGAATTTTTTTACTTTGTACCAGAAACTTTTTTTTTCACAAACTACCCTCCAAACTTGACAAGAAATATTTTATATGAGTGTTACTTTTAAAAGCAGATGAAGTTTTCTACAAATAGAAAGATGACATTGAAAAATGTTTTGCAGTGAATATTCTTCCAGATTTCTAAGGAATATTGCAGGGAGCAATGGTATGAAAACCAGCACTATGAAGAAATCCTTTTCTTTCGTTAGAAACAAACGGCACAGGGTGATCACATCGGCTATTCCTATTGTAACATCAGGGAAGAATAACAGCACTTCTTAAATGATAACACATTCCAAAGTGTGAGTTGTGACATTCACAAGAAATATAATATTGTTAGATGCTGGCAAGCAAATGTAGTGAGGCGTTTGTAATCTCCTAGCTGTTAAGATACAATCCCACATAAACGTCCTTGCAAAACTCAGGAATGTCTAAAACATGAACAAGTAAAATAGGGTCTCTGGCTTAAAAGGTTGTTCAGCACTAAATAGGCCAGGTGCTCTCTGCAGCCTCTGGAAGGGAGCATTTAACTGTGCCCTTAAAAGAGCACAGTTTGCCACTTCCTTTGCTGCTCTGTTCCTGATCCTTCAAAATGCTCCATTTTCCTCTGCCAGTTCTCTGAGTAGTGTTAGCAGAGACAAAGAAAAGGTAAAGGGTTTTCTGAAATAATTAAAAAAACCCAACAACAAAAAAAAAAAAAAAACAAAAAACAAAAAAAAGACTTTTGTATTTCCATTCCAAGACTTTCATGCTTGTTGTTCTTCCTTCATGACAACTAAGAGAGATGATCAGGAGGACAGGAAGGAGTAAAGCAGAATCACAGGAAATATAAATCTCTGTAGCTTTTCTTGGCAGAGTGTAAATATCTGTACAGTTTTCTGAATACAACCAAGTTATCTGTATTCTGTATGGCATCAACTGAAGGCCCTGAAGGAGACTACAAGAAAGGTGGAGAGAGACTTTTTATGAGTGCATGTAGTGATAGGACTAGGGGCAACGACTTCAAGCTGAAAGAGGGTAGGTTTAGATTAGACATAAGATAGAAATTCTTTACTGTGAGGCTGGTGAGGCACTGGCACAGTTTGCCCAGAGAAGCTGTGGATGCCCCCTCCCTGGAAGTGTTCAAGGCCAGGTTGGATGGGGCTTTGAGCAACCTGGTCTAGTGGAAGGTGTCCCTGCGCATGGCAGGGAAGTTGGAACCAGATGATCTTTAAGGTCCCTTCCAATCCAAACCATTCTATGATTCTGTGATTCTCTAGAGACATTTCTTGTTCATTTACTTGTAAGTTTTGTCTGGGAACATACAACGTGTTGGTTTCTTTCAAGTGTTTTACTGCGAGCAGCAGTAATTACAGTCTTCATGCATTTTCCAGACAATTTCTAGTATCACTACTGTTAGGCATGTAATTAGCCTTATCATTACTTCTTGCTCAGTAAATTTACTGAGATTTAAGCAAAAACATTCTTAGAGTCTTTCATTAATACTAGGGCTTAAAATATACCATGCATGTTTATATATAATATATTATTCTAACATTAACCACATATAATAATACTTTCCGGATAGCTAGCTAAAGAAGAGTAAATTTCTGAAAATTTGTGTGTGTGAAGTGAGATATATATGTGTAGGTGTGTTCTTCTGGTACTAGACTGAACCAAAGCCCCTCATCACGAGAGTCAGTTGTTCAAGGTGACTGTGATACAAACTGTAAACTATGGCATAATTTTAAAGGAAATCTGCTACATGCACTGATTATCCATAGTTTTGGATGGCTTGGCTGTGTGCTTTCAAAAATCTTTTGTGCACACACAGAAGGTCTAGCACATGACACAATGAACACAATACTGATGTACCTGCTGCCTTCAACAAACCTGCCTAGGTATATAAGAAAATATAAGACTTGGAATCTCAGGTGATGGAAAAAAATAATTACTCATGAGCAACAGAACTTGAGCTGAAAAATAATGGCTAAAGTAACATCATGTAGAAATGCATATAAGGTTTCTGTCGAAGGCCCAGTATCTTTAATTTATAAGTAAGTGACAAGAGTAGTTCTGTTTGTGTGAGTAATCTGTAATTTTCACAGGAAAATTAAAGTTCACCAATGCAGGAAAAAATAAGAAAACTGTCTGCTAGTACCTGAGGACTTGGTATTGTGTGGTCATTTCTGTTTGTATGTGTCTCTGTGTGTAAATATGCCAAAGAAAAAATCCTACATATTTCTGGAAGCACTGAACATGATTGGGTATTAAACCAACACACTCCAGTGTGTTTTCTGTATTTCTTAATGTATTCTCACTGGCAGAAGTGCCTTTATTACCTGCTTATATCGATGTAAAAGGTCTCTGTAGTTTCTCAACTTCAGAGAAGTTTATCATAAGAAAAGAAATTAATAACTACTGTCATGAAGCTCAGAAATCATTGCCAGCTCCTCTGAGGGTGAAATTTAAAGTGGCCTTATTTGGCACCAGGTGTTGTATTAAAGGATGTCATTTGTCTTGAGTTGTAATTGGAGTCGTGATTAAAAAGATGCTAATTGCCTGCCTCAGCTATTATTCTTAGGTTCAGCCCTAACCCCTTTCATCAAAGTCTGGCTCTATTACTCTCATTGTCAGTGGTTTGTTTACTGGAAGTTATTAGTAAGGCTCTAGTCACTGTCACAGCCTGTTAGCTCGAAACTACACTGACTCAGAGCTTCTGCATTAGCAGGGCTTGCAACAGACACACGTGGTGAATCCACCATTCAATTCTGAAATTGTGAGAATAGATCTGATAATACCTATTAATAGACTGTCACTGTGTGCGGTGATAAAGGAATAAGACCTCTCTTTCCAACTCTGACCCCAAAGGGCACTCGAATCCTGCACTCCTATTTTGCTACTGACAGTGGAAGTCTGACCGCCTTCGCGTCTCTGTTATGGAGTGGGGGGGTGGGATATGAATTCAGTTAATTCTTTGGAATACTTCTTCAGACTTAGAAGTACTGCTGGTCAACACCCAGGTGGGAGGAGTATCCACAGCAGTTATGGGAGTCTGCTCCACCCTACAGCCTTCTTCCAACTCAAGCGCATTTTCTATATATGGAGTATGTATTAATTTTAGATTTTAAATCTGTATACAAATGTACTTACTGTCCCTGAGAATGTAAGATCTGATTTCTAAACCATTTGCATTATCTAATGGCTTTTATTAGTAGACAATAATTTTCCCTATAAATACTTTTTTTTTCTTCCCCCCTCCACTCTTGTTCTGTTATTGGGTTTTGCTTTTGTTCTTGACATCTGTTTTCTTTTTTGAATCCTTTTTGGGGCTACAAGGGCAAAGGATTGAGAGTTTTGCTGTGTGGCCTGAAGATAGCAAAATTCGAAGCTACTGAAGGTGAAGGGCACTGGAGCAGAGGCTCGCGCCGAGGGACCCTTTCTCCAGTGGCAAAACCGCAGCGGCGAGGCGGCAAAAAGCGCCGAGAGAGAGAGAGGAGACCCCAGCCCCCTCTCCCGAGCGGGAAAGCGGGAGGTGCCAACGAGCGGCAGCTCTGACTCACGGGGGCGGAGTCGAGTGTGACAGCGGCCAAACCCCCTCAGGGATAAGAGCAGCCCCCAGGGAGCGCGGGCGAACAGAGCCGGCAGAGGC
>Ga0065711_1005696_pt1 | contig 19408 bp, 19 predicted proteins | sample Hoacrofraction12_FD_59098 | JGI IMG/M metagenome (GOLD analysis project Ga0065711, IMG submission 59098) | Hoatzin crop microbial communities from Cojedes, Venezuela - Epithelial fraction 12 v2 (version 2) | ecosystem: Host-associated > Birds > Digestive system > Esophagus > Crop | place...
CAGGCTGCCCAGGGAGGCTGTGGAGTCTCCTTCTCTGGAGATATTCAAGACCCACCTGGACGAGGTCCTGTGCAGCCTGCTGTAGGTGACCCTGCTTCGGCAGGGGGGTTGAACTAGATGACCCACAGAGGTCCCTTCCAACCCCAAACATTCTGTGATTCTATAAGCGTGGGTAGGCTATTATACTACCCTTCTATCATTTTTCCTATCCAATAGGTGAAGGTGAAATTTGTTTTTCACTTTTAGAGAAAACTTGGGCATCTGCAGATGAAACATACTGCATATTATCAGCTGCATTTGTGCATGCAATCAGGAATCAACAGCCTGAAATCTCACTAGTTTTTCAGTTTGGTTCTTCGTATGAGTTTTTGCCACCTGTATAGGAAATGAACTGACTATGAAATTTGTAGCCTTAACAGCTTCCCTAAGCAGATTACTGTATTGCTATTTTCTCCATTCTGTCTTGTTCCATTGAAATGGCTGTTACAGGCAGCTGGGTATTGTGTGAAACAAATAAGTCCTTTAGCGCAGATGGTATCTGAATTTATATAGCATCAGACAATCTTAAATTCTGGGCATTATCATAGGGTTAACGTGCTGGTTGAAAGATTCAAATTTGAAATTTAAAAAAAATCTCCAAAAGATCCAGAGGGCAAGTTCTATAGTCCTCGAGTCCAAGAACGCTTCAAGGTGTGCAAAAGCACTGTGATGGTTTACCTAAGTTAGGATAGCTGGACATATCTATGCACATAGCAAAACTGTCTGAAGCAAATGGTGCTTCTTTGAGCTACACTGTTTAACCCCCAAATCATTTCTGCTACCAAGGCCATTACTGTAGATACTCAGGAAACAGTAGGGAAGACGTTACAAATCCTTCAAATTGCAAATAAAATCACTTGTGTCGAGAAGCAAGACAATTCACAGTACAGCTCCGTTAACTTGTCTTCCTTGTAGATCAAGTCACAGGTGAAACTGCAAAAACTGAAAAAAAAAAAAAATAGAGACAGACAAACTATTTACGAACTTGGAGTTAAAAATCTTTTTTTAATTGTCTATGAAGTCACCTGGATGATCTTTGCTACAAGTAGTTACCAGCAAAAAAAAGATAAATTTCACAGTCTAGGGATTTAAAACCAAAATGAGTGTTCTGCCTTGAAATAAGGTCTTTTCAACAATAATTTTTGCTATAAGTTAAACAAGCACAAAAAAGAAGCTGCTGCAGAGCAGCACATTTCACCAGTATTGCTGATTGCAACCATTATGCATACATGATTTGGATTCCCGGAAAACCTGAACTTGGCTTTAAATTGACCTTCCGTCAAGATTAAAACTGTGGGGTAAGAAAGCCTTATTACTTTTGCATGTTAGTCCAATTAAGCTGACAACTGGAAGCTCTTACATAAATATGACAGCTAATGACATTCCCTCCAAACAGCTGAGATTGTTTTACAAAAAGAACAGTTCTTGAAGCTATAGCCTTAAACCCAGAACTGTGAGACAAGCAAGCTGTGAATCAGAAGCACCAAATATACAGAAAATCTTTGTTTTTCCTATGTTTTAAAACTTCTCATAAGTTTTTTAATTACCTCATGCCTCCCGTTACAGAGATGCCTGCTTGTACATTCTCAGAGCAACTATTCAAAAGCAATTTCTCTCCATCTGAAGCCATGCTCCTCACAATATTGACAAGGTCAGAGAGGTCCACAGGAAGTCATTTGCTGACTAAGTGCTAGTCACGCAGTTTACAGCTGCTTGGATGAGCGGTTTTAATTTACAGCCCATTTTTTTTCAAGTTGCTAACCTGTTTTAAGGAAGAACCTGAATTATTCCCGTCAATTTTGTTGTATCCTCTCCATAAGTGAGAACTTTACCAGATTTTAACGCCAGATATAAATAGGATTGTGTTTTTATATATCCCATGAACTAAAATTGGAAGTAGTGCCCACTTTATATAATTACAGCTACTTTTCATTCCTGTCACACGTAATATGAGATGAAGAAATAAGAGATATCAGAGATCTGAAAGCAGTTCAGGGACGTAATTGAAGGAGTGATTAATGCTGCTGCACAGAAAGAATCTCCATAATCATTTGGATACAGAACAGCTCATGGCTCTCTAAAAATACTTATAGTAGACATTCTAGTGCTGTTCTCTGCCAGTTACCCTGCCCTATTTCAGCAAAGTTTTACATCAACAACTTTAAAATCTGAAAAGGGGAAAAAGGAAGGTCAAAGGATATCAAAAAGAGTGATTTGTTCTCTTAAGCAAATAAAACATTGTGTGCACAAATACATTCCTGTACAGTGCCTGGAAACACATCACAGAAGGGTTCTCTAATAAAGTGATCATATTATTCATTAACATTTAAAAACTATTCCAGCATACTGCTCTGTGGTATGTTCTCAGCCTGATTTGCTGCAGTTAAGAAAAAGGTCCAAGGTTCGTAGGGGAGGGCTTGTAAGCAGCTCACAAACAATGTGCTTGAAATTCCTTCCTTTTGTAGGAGGGCAAAACTACAGTTGAATAATTAAGCTATTGAACTAGGATTTATGCCGAAAAGACTAATTTGTAAGCTGTGCCCAAAGTGTCTGCGTTTGAAGTGATTTGCATATTTCTTCCTCTGGCATTCTAGGAATGCTATGGGAAACTTGCTACCCCAGGTCTCAGCAGTAGGTTTCTCAGGCGTACCTTCCCAAACTTGTCTTTGAAAGCATGAAAGCAATGAGTGTGACAAGCATGAGCATTATATTTGTGTAGCTTATGAATGCAGGTATTCATGATACAGGAAGTTAACCTGAAATTTCTTACATTGTACAATGAGATTCTGTTTATGTAGGTTACATTAAAAATTAATCCTAATGATTTATGCAAAAGCATAAGTGCTCTGATAAACATAAGGAATGAAAACCAGCAAAATGTTTACTTGCTAAGATAAAAAGCAGACTTTATATCTGTGAAATAGGAAATAGTGATGACTCTGCACAGAGCGCAGTGCAGCCCTGGGCATTCCCCTGCGCATGTTTGCTATTCAGTACTCTAGTACAAAGCCTGCTCTTGTAGGTGGAACTGAGAAAAGATAGAATTTGACTGTGACACTTCAGTATTCACATTATATTCCTTATTTCATTGCGTAACAAATTCATTAATGTAGTCATGGGCAGTCATTAAACTAGCAACGTAAATCACTCATCCATATGAAATTACTTTTAAGTGCTAGTTAAAGGAATGCACATAAATTATGGCACAAGTGTTCACTTGGATTAAGTCAAATGATACTGAAAGGGAAAGCTAATGCAATGCAGTGGCTTTTGAGGTTCAGTAAGAGACAAGAAAACAAGCTAGGCACTAAAGACACTGTTAGATATCACTCATTTTTTACTGCAGTGTACACATCCAGATACATCTTCTTCCAGGGTTTGACTTCTTATGCTGATTGCTTTGGTTTTCACATACATTTTTTTTACTTCTTGTGTGAGCAATTATGTTTGCATCCCTTACGCAGCCAAAATCCTTTGAAGGGAGAGTGGAAGGCAGGCTCCTTTGCTAAGGGGCAGCTGAGCACACCTAAGGGAAGGATTCAGGACACTGCAGGGTGCACAGCGGTACCAAGGAGGCCCCGCAGGTATTCCGTGCTGCCTCCCCAGCCCCGGCCTGCCAAGCACCAGGAGCACTGAACCTCCCCGGTACCCACGAGCGTGGTGGGGAGTGGACGCAGTCATCTTTGGCAAGCCCTTGAGACACGCTGAAGAGACACCCCTGCCATCACCTCTATTCGCCATCAACCTTGTGCTGTAACAAACCCTGCTACAAACACAGGTCATGAAGAGGGATGGAGCTACATAGCCTTAACTTCAAAGCATAGCACCTTCAAGTTATTCCACTTCAGAAGACCATCACAGTAAGCCTCATGCTGTGAATAAGCTTATAACTAAGGTAAATATAGTCCATTTGCTTGCTAAAAATGTGGAAGTTTCTCCTCTGCATCTAAAACACTGCTTGAAAATTTCCATTTTCTTAGTACCACTGGAATTTTTGACTTCAGAATTATCTAGAAAAGACGCTTTCACCAAAGTTATGAGACCACGTTTGTCTTCCGATGACAGAGCCACAGAACAGAATCAACTTCTTCGCAGCTTGCATAGTGATTTTATAGATTTTTGTTGGACTGCAGTAAGTGGGGCTGCATAGTTTTTTTACTGCTCGGTAGGTTTTTCCACAGGAATAGCTACTTAGCCAAAGTTTTCATACTTTTTTCAATGGGTAACCCACTGAAAAGAATTTAGGGCACTGGAGAAGAACAGCCATCTCATTTCTTAACAGCAATGCAGCCATATTAAGTCTTCTGCATTTACCCAAAATTCCTGTGCAAATCTATCTTCACAACAAATACATATGTTGTGTCAAATGCAACTTGCTTAACTAGCTGGCTTTTAAACTCTTAACTTTCATTTTGATATTATTGACGCTCTTGCAATGACATACAGCAAGGAATGCCTTTGCATATGACTGTAAAGCAACCTAGGCAAAATACTACCAAGCATTAGTAAAAGGGAAAAAAATAAACTCTATAGACGCATGTACACAAGAACAATTTTCAGCAGGAGTAAGTACAAATATGGCAAGTGAAAATAGGAGAACAGTGACATTCCAGCTAATGATTCAGAGTGGAAGCATGGCCTAACCTCATTACCAACAGCTGCATAAAAAAACAGGCTGTTCCGAAGGAAAAAGTCTAAATACAACATACATCATTCTACCAGCAGCTTGGAAAAACATGATTGTACAAAAGCTTGGGGAACTTTATAAGAAAGTTACATAATTTTATATGCTATATAACACAGGAAACAAATTTCTGCAGTCAATCATAACAGGAAAGGGCCCTTAGGGCACACCCAAACAGTACATTCCTAGTTGTTCAAAGATTTGTCTGTTTGGAAGCAGACACCTTACATGAGAAACTGATTTTAGATATCCTAAAGAGCGAATTTTAAGGGTGGTGTTTGGTTAAATATAACCTTTGTAGAAGCAAAAAAACCAGCATATTGGTTGGAAAGAAGTAGTCAAAGATAGTTGCCTGAACAGATTTTGTCAGGGTCAAGGCAAGCATCCACCAGTACACACCACCAATGTCATCCACTTACAGCACTGCACAAATAAGGTTTCAGAAAATAAATTCTGAAAGAGGCACTTAGTACAAAACTACCAGCTCTCACATGAAAAACCCATTTTTAAGGCAGTAATAGCAAACTCATGGCAAAATTAGGACAAAGTGACTGCTTATAAATCCATATAAACTCATTTTACACCCATACTTAGCCACAAGCTTTGATTTAATGTTGCAGTGTTTACAGTTGGCATGGGCATGATCTGTTTTTCTGATTCTCATAGTCTTGCCCAAATCCAAGTCATTTTTCCAATGAAGGTTAGTGTAAATTCAAGGAAAAACACAGGTTTTAATTAGAAGTACTTTTTAAGGCTAATCCTGACAAATCAACATGTTCCAAGGGAGTGCAAAAATCCTGCACCTGAGGAGGAGTAACCCCGTGTACCCAAACACACAGGGGTCCATTTGGACAGAAAGTGGCATGGCAGGGAAAAACCTGGAAGTCCTCATGGAAAACAAGTTGAACACAAGCCAGAAATACACCTGTGCAGCAAAAAAGCCAACATCTTGGGTTGCGTTAGCCAGCGGGCTGGTGGAGGCAGTTCCTTGCTTACACTCAGCACTGGTGAGACCACATCTGGACCACTGTGTACAATTCTGGCCTCCCTGGATGCAAGACAGATACAGACATACCAGAGCAAGACCGGTGAAAGAAATTAAACTGTTGGAGGGTTTTTCATATGAGAGGCAGAATGAACTACAACTGTTCAACCTGGAGAAGAGAACAATCATGGAGGATCTCTGTGTGTGTAAGTATCTGATGGGAGGGTGTAGAGAGTCTGAGCCAGACCCTCCTCAGTGATACCCAGTGAAAGGATGAGGTAATGGGCACAAACTGAAATACTGAAAATTGTTTAAACAGAAGTTTTTACTCTAAGGGCGATGAAGCACTGGAACAGGTTGCTCAGATGTTGTAAAGCCTCCATTCTTGGAGATACCTAAAACCAGACTGGACATGACCCTTATCAACCTGCTCTAGGCAACCCTCCTTGTGTAGGGGATTGACTAAACAGTCTCCAGAGGTCTCTTCCTCCATCCTCAACTATTTTATGATTCTACAAAGAATCAGAGACTACCTCATCCATTTCAAAGAGCTCAGGCCAACCTACCTTCCTTTTAACGGGTTTTCACTTGGTGATGTCTCCGAGTCTGATTAAAGGAAAGCATCAAATGTACCACTCAGAATGAAAGCCAGTTTCAGGCTTCTCTTTACATTTACATTTTATACAATACTGGAAAACATTCACTGATAGCATTGTTAGAAATCCATGAGCCTTAACCACAGATCTTTACACTGTGCTAGTGGGGAAATAGAAACACCCTATGTCAACAAGCATGCATTTAAGCAGAGTTAGTGTAGACTATGCAATACTGCAGCAGACTAAAAGGAATCGGTGCAGAGAGGCAGGCTATCTCTGTATATTTAAACTTTAAACTTTAAATGTAGTTGGTCATATTCCAGCAGGAACAAGGAATAATGGATCCTTTGAAATCAAGGGGGAACTTCTGCTCCAAAGGAGCCTGACATTTTGCTGTAACCCATTTGTACTGTACTGTACTGTTCTGGTGGCCTACACTGGAAAAATAAAAACTCCTTCCAGTGCCTGTCAGTAGGTAAGAACCAGAGATATGACCTAGACTCTGGTATTCTCTGCTTCACAGAGCTCTGTACGGACTAGAAGAAGGAATAAGTTATATAATGCTGGAGTTTCATTAGCCAAAGAAGTTAAGAGGTGCTGAAATGAGGGTCTCTGTTATCTCTGTCGGAAGTGCTGAGTCCAAGATTCCTTTGCCTAGAACAGCTTCTGTTTAAAGGAGATTGCTGTGAGTACAAATTCCCAAACTCATTAACGTTCTTTGCCTTACACTGTCCATCGCGTAGAGGTCTTAAACATTTAATTGAATTTCTTTGTTGAGGAGTTTGAAGAACATACAAGTTAACACTACTAAAACAAAATAAACACTACTAAAAGAAAATAACTGTTGTCATTTTCTTAATTTAAATGCTTTTGCACTAGAAAAAGGTGAGGGGGCAAGACCATTTCCTCCACTGCCATTTTAGCTTTCAACTAAAATACAGGGAAAATCATACTATAAACAGTAAAACCATAAAATTAGTATATGTAAATCAACATTATAAAATTAGCAGACTAGGATTTTTATTAGTTTTATATAGGTGAAAATAAAAAATTAGAAAATTGCTGGCTTTCAAATGTATTGAAATAAATTACGAGCAACACCTTTAATTTTTGACACTCTTCTCCTTATTATATATACTGAATGATGCACATATGGGAAAAGTAGGATATGATAGTGTGACTGAGTAAAATTCTCTATATTGACAAAACCAAAAAAAATAATGAACTTTAGACACCTGATTTTTCAATAGAAGCAACCATGTTTACTATGAACTTTTCCTTACTTCCAAATGCTTTTATTCCTTCTGAAGAAAGTGATAAATTAAATCCTTCACAGACAACCATCATATGGTGCCTTCTTTCTCAACAGCAAATATTTAACTCTGACCAGTCTACCACGCAGGGCTAAGCAGCCAACACGAGCACAGGAAATCTAACATTTGTTTTCCTTTCAGTCCTAGAGCTAGGACATATCCTGTTCCATCTTGTCCGAGCTGATGTTAGCTACTGACTCTGTACGCTGGACCTGGGAATAAAATAACAGGAAATTGAGTTTTCCTTGGGGCTCTCATGATCTAGAACTTCATGGATGCTCCAGCAAATGCAGAGCCTCATTTCAAGCAACTGGCAATATCGACCAGGCTGACACTACTTACCGAGCAGAGGAAAATTAAAACAATTTCATTTATTCAGCATCTAAAGCCTGTTGCAAGCAATGATATGACAGCCATTCAAGACAAAATATTGCAAGACTCCTTTACAACAGAACCTGAAAATAGGACAGTAACAGATCCCTACCGAATATCTTGCTGTACTGTAAAGGCTCAACACAGCCCTATTGGAATCCATGAAGTTTATGTCTATTTGCATCAGCAAAGGATCTGGCTGCAACTATTCAGTGATCAACAGCAGTTCAAGTATATTCTAAAGATTCTATTTGTTTTGCATTCTCCTGACTTTGAAAACTGTTCAATTCATGTATAAAAACTGGCATTGTTCTGGAACATGGATCTACTTGTAAGAGGTGACGCATTCTTTTGCTGGGGACAGCATTAAAAGTAAAGCAAACTGAACTTAAGTTAGAAAGGAAATAACAAATACACTGGCAGACAGGACTAAAAGGCTCACTGGTGTCACACTATTAAGTCCTAGAAAATTACTCTATCATTCTGCTGCCTAAGCCTAAGAGTCTTTCTTTCTTCTTAATCTCACTTTCTGGACATTATCCAGCGTACTTGATTCACCTCTCAACATGTAGCCTCTGTCAATCTTTAGAAAAATAAGCCCTTTGGATTTTTTTTCTCCTTTCTTCTTGTTGCCAAGGATTCTGTTTAAAAAGCATGCTCACTTGACTTCCAGGAATTTGCAGCAATATAGAATAGTGATGAGTTACAGCATGTTCAGGAAATGCACACACTTCCAAGCACAGAAAGAACTGGTGACCAACAATGCAGCTATGGTATTACGGTGCACATACTGCCCCATTTACTTATTATTTGCAAGAAGGTTTATAAAAACTTAGTTGTAAGATTCTAATAAGCCTGACAAATGTTTCAGTATCTGCTATGAAGAACAATATTACAAGCCAGGTGGACATGAAAAGTCTATCTGGAAAATACTTCTGCTTAAAAGCAATACTGCAGAGGATTTCAGCGGGAGTAATTTTTCATGCTAATCCTCACAGTAGCTGAAGATGCTGTCAAAAATTAAGTCTGAAGGTCATGTCTATGTATTTCATTAAGCACAAGAATAAATCAGACTTCCAGTCTTTTGGGGAAAGGGGGTTTAAATCAGAAGAAATGGAGAGAGAAGTAGTTCTTCCTTCAATTTTTGCATCACCTAGAGCAGCAACCTACACCTTCCACAGAGAAGGATGTTCCTATGCCCCACACCTGGCTAGGGTTTCTCCCCATGTCTTCTCCTGGAACTATTCTTCCCTGTACAAATTACTAAACGTTCCCAGCAGGAATGACTTAACTCTGAACATCCCAGAACCCTGAACATAGCTTGAAATTAGATTAATATTCTCATCAGCCATTGTTTTTTTTCTGACTCCAGTGCTATTTTGGCTCTCAGACTTCCTTGCTTGTCACTCAAATGCTTCCTGAAGAACAAAATCTGTGCAGCCCTTTCAACTTTTTAAAATTAGCATTTTCCACTGAAAATTCTCATAAAACAGCCCACCTGCTCCACATTTTAAACACAGGCTTCCATGCCATGAAGAAAAATTCTGCTACAAGGTACGAGATGACATTTAGTTTTCAATGAGCTGCTTCGCCAGTCTCTCTAGTATGTGAACAATGTTACCTAGGCTAAGTTACATACCACCTCTGCGGCTTAGTGATCCCTGCTGTCTGGCTTTCAGCCTCTAGATACATTCAATAGAACATGGTAGGTTCATGGATTTAGGTGAAAAGCACTGGCAGCTTCCTTGGCCTTAAAGCTTCTTCTCATCTCTGTTAACATAACAGTCCTTTCCTTGGCATCTATCTTTTTGTAATCCTGATAAAGAATAATGCTTCTAGTTTATGGTGCAATTCAGACACTGATACTCCAGCGGATTTCTGTTGGCTTAGAAGCAGGTTAAAAATCTGTTTCAGAATATCACATTAGTCTAAACAGGAAATTTCTAATATTAGTTATTTCACTGTCAGGTGTGTATAAACTCCCCGCCCCCTTCCCACCCCAAGAGTACTGCATAGGTATATTCCCTTATTGTGAACACAGCGTTAATGCGATAAAAGAGTTCTACCAGAGCTCCCATCTTCCTTCTACATTTGCCATTTATGGAGATCTGAATAATATACCTCAGTTTGCCTCCCATCATGACACAAACTACTAGGTAGGTACAGTAGGCATAATACTTGTCAGAAGCAATGCACTCGCTGCAAAGATCACAAAACTCTCCCCAACTTCCTTTTGGTCTTTGGCAGGGAGAGAAGACCAACACTCTCTCAAAATGGCAGACAAAAATAAGCAGCTGCCATCAGAATGTTGATCTGGCCTGTGGCTCATTCCTTTGCCAGGCCAAGAAATTCTTGGGTGGTCAAAAGCAGGGTGCAGGCCAGGTGAATTGCCTTGGCAGCCTGAGATACGGCCCACAGATTACTACATCACTATGTTCATGCAAGTGCAACGTCATGCAGAGAGTGCAAGCAAACATCTGAGCATAGATAAAGCCTGGTGAAAGCTAACAAGATCTTTCACTTTTTGCTATTCTCACAGCTTTCATATTTTTCCATTACCCAAACTATTTACAATACTCCAGATTTTAGTACTAAAGTTTACGAAAAAGCTTTTGTTTTCCATTACTCTTAAGGCACTTCAATTTTTCCATTTAATATAGCATCTATCAAACTAAAAGTGTCGTTTAAAAAAGTCCAAAAAATCCTCTCCAAAATGTATTAACATAAATTTACTGGATTGTCATATTTCGCCTGCTACTTCTGTCTTTGAAGATGATTACATTTCATTCAGAGTGCTTGATGTCAGATCAAATCTTGCCCAAGAAGAGTTTAATGGAAACAGATTGCTCATGCATAAAGATACACATTACAAGGTATCTCACCCTACCAGAACTTTACATACCTGCTCTCAGGGCATTCAACTACATCCAGAAGCAAGTCTTAAAAACCGTTTTATTTAGTTAAATTAATCTCAGTTCTCATTGGGTAGATTACTTTAAAAATAAGACAAAACACTTTAAAAAACTCAAAACAGCTTTTAAGCAACACATCATAAAACACTTAATTTTGTTTTGTCCTGTGCCAATAATCATTTTGGAAAACATTTTGAGGATAATATGCTGTGTATTACATAATAATTTAAGATATTGTTCTCAAATGATATTATGAGTCATGCCTAAGGGCTTGCTTCATAAACTCAAAGGAGTCAAATATGGAAGCCCCAACGGGTTTCCTAAAGAAAGCAAATGAAGCTACTAAATGGAGTCAAGATGGACAAGAGGTAAAATTACAATGTAACTCAGCACAAAAAATAGAACTAAATGTCCTATTATTCTTTATTCCACCTTCTGCTGGGACATTTGCAAGCCACCATTCAAGATTAATCCATCATCAATAGAAAGGTTTTACTGAGACAAGCACTTACAGCAAAATCACCTGTATCTTTCATAGTGAGAAGGTCAATTGTCTTCAAATACATCACCACCAGCCACTTACGTTATTAGTCTAAACATCCCTGAACCAAGTATCACATTTTTAGACATATCTCATCAAAACACAGCACTACAACTGTTAAGTAAACATTATATCTGTTTGAGAGTTTACCCTGTCTTTCAAAGGCAAAGTACAACAAAAGGAGTCCTGGTAAAGAAAAGGGATAGCAACATATAGGTTAAATCAGTGTGTGCTTACTCACCTTTCCTCCTTTGTGTACTTTTAGTATCTCTCCCATTACTGCTCACACTAGGTGGCAGTTATTAGCAAAGGCAAGAAAAGTAATCTCCAATTCTAGACAAAGGGTCCATTGCTTTCTAAATGTGTAATTAAACACAATCTACAGATTTTATCTGTAATTATAACACATCACTGCATCCGTCCTTTCCGTTACGAAACTTACACAAAAATATTATTCAATTGCAATGTAAAGATCTTTAATCATGCAGAAACACCTGTTGTATGAACAGAAAATTTAGTCTGCCACTTGCTGATTCTATTAGCTCCTGAAATCCTGTGTGTATAAGGCACGGTACCCACTGAACAGTCAGACAGCAAAAACTTTGTCACAGTGCAATACAATCAGTCATTGCTTTTTAGGTGAGTCACTAGTTGTGCTACAAAAAGGTCAAGCTAAAAGTAATATATGATACACTTGAGGGCAATCAACCTTTTCATCCAAATGTTGCTAAGAGATTAAGCAGGACAGAACACAGGAGATGTTTCAGTTAAAATAGAAGGTGCCCAAATGCAGCTTTCTTTGTAAGCTATATTACTGCATATGCAAAGGATCTCAAAGTCTACATTGCCCAACTCAGAAAGGATTCTTTTAATCTTGCTTGGTCTCAACAAAACCAAACCAGTTTCAGAGAAAGACAAAACAGAGCCTACTTTTATACAAAGCAAATGGTAGCACAAGAAAAATAAGAAAACATGCTGCTTGGAGAAGGAAAGAGACCTTTAAAAAATGGCATAGATTTCTAAATTGCCTTGAATGAGGTTAAAAGGTGCCCTCTGCACTTTATGCTTCAGAAGAGATTAAGAAAGCATTTGGGCATCTTCAGCACTACACATTTGCCTCACCTCTGAACTGTTCACCAAGACAGGACTGCTGATGGCAGCAATATCTCCTTTTCATAAGCTCCTCTGCTGTGGTTCCAAGCAAGTCATACACAGACTGATGTCTTCCTAACAGGCAACAGTAGACCCTCAACAGCTGGTTTACAGCTTTCTACCTGACTCAGTGAAACGCTTAAGAGTATAATAAGAGGCACTCAGTGATGTTTTTGCCTCAGTCTTCACTGGCAAGTGCTCCAGACACACCACCCAAGTTGTGGAAGGCAAAGGCAGGGACTGGGAGAAGGAAGAACTGCCCACTGTAGGAGAAGATCAGGTTCGAGACCATCTCAGGAACCTAAAGGTGCACAAGTCCATGGGACCTGATGAGGTGCATCTGCAGGTCCTGAGGGAACTGGCAGATGAAGTTGCTAAGTCACTATCCATTATATCTGAGAAGTTGTGGCATTCTGGTGAAATTCTCACTGTTTGGAAAAGGGGAAACATAACCCCTATTTTTAAAACGAGTGAAAAAATGGAGGACACAGGGAACTACAGCCCAGTCAGTGTCACCTCTGTGCCCAGCAAGACCATGGAGCAGATGCTCCTGGAAACTATGCTAAGGCACATGGAAAATAAAGAGGTGATTGGTGACAGCCAACACGGCTTCACTAAGGGCAAACTATGCCTGAAAAACTTGGTGGCCTTCTATGATGGGGTTACTGCCCTTGTGGATAAGGAAGAGCAACTGATGTCATCTACCTAGACTTAAGGAAAGCATTTGACACTATACTGCATGACATCCTCATCTCTAAATTGAAGAGACATGGATTTGATGGGTGGACCACTCGGTGAATAAGGAATTGGCTGGTCGCACTCAAAAAGTTGCAGTCAACAGCTCAATGTCCAAGTGGAGACCAGTGACAAGTGGCATTACTCAGGGATCAGTATTGCAACTGGCATAGTTTAACATCTTTGCCAGTGACATGTACAGTGGGACTGAGTGCACCCTCAGCAAGTTTGCCAGCAACATCAAGCTGTGTAGTGCAGTTGACACGCTGGAGGGAAGGGGTGCCATACAGAGGGACCTGGACAGGCTTGAGAGGTGGGCCTGTGCAGACCTCATGAGGTTCAACAAGGCCAAGTGCAAGGTCCTGCACATGGGCCAGGGCAATTCCAGGCACAAATACAGGCTGGGGGATGAAGGGATTGAGAGCAGCCCTGCCAAGATGATCTTGGGGGTGCTGGTTGACAAGAAGCTCAACATGACCCAGCAATGTACACTCACAGCCCAGAGGGCCAACCATATCCTGGGCTGCATCAAAAGCAGTGTGGCCAGAAGGTCGAGGGAAGGGATTTTGCCCCTCTGCTCCACTCTGGTGAGACCCCACGGGGAGTCCCACATCCAGCTCTGGAGCCCTCAGCACAGGGCAGACATGGACCTGTTGGAGCAGGGCTGGACAAGGCCACAGCAATGATCAGAGGGCTGGTGAAAGGCTGGGAGAGTTGGGGCTGTTTAGCCTGGAGAAGAGAGGCTGTGGGGAGACCTTATTGCAGCTTTCCAGTACCTGAAGGGGCCTACAAGAAAGCTGGGGAGGGACATTTTACAAGGGCATGTAGTGACAGGACAAGGGGTAATGGCTTTAAACTAAAAGAGGGCAGATTTAGATTAGATATAAGGAAGAAATTCTTTACTCTGAGGGTGGTGAGCCACTGGCACAGGTTGCCCAGAGAAGTTGTGGATGTCCACTCCCTGGCAGTGTTCAAGGCCAGGTTGGATGGGGCTTTGAGCAACCTGGTCTAGTGAAAGATGTCCCTGCCCATGGCGGGGGGCTTGGAGCTAGATGATCTTTAAGGTCCCTTCCAACCCAAACCATTCTATGATTCTGTGATAATGAAGGCAATAGAGTGTTCACTCTGCTCCTTTTCAGAAATAAAACTCTGGATGAGGATAGGAATCTGTTCCATAAGAAAATTTCTCAGTTCGACAAAACCACTGCATATCTTCCTACTGAATGCTGTATCATGAACTGTATCCACAGCCACTAAAGTTGATGTGAGCGTAGGTGTACTCACAGGCTTACTGTATGAGCAAAATTACCATAGCAATTACAGCTCCCAGAAGTACTACCTTAAGGCATTTAAAGATAAACCTGATTTGGTGGAACAGAAATTTAGCAGTGCATGCCAACACCACAGCAGTCCAGAGTGCACAACACCAGGTAGAATCAAGCTTAGCACCTCACAGGACAGTTCTCTTCTTCAATAAACTGGGTCAGTATCTGCAATTCAGAACCTAGATCTACAAATCCAGCACAACTAAGTAACAGCATAGTTGAGAGAAGTCTTCAGAATAGTACTGTTAAGACAAGAACACTGAAACTCAATTCTTAAAAATCAGTGATTGTAACAGTAGGCAGATCACATCCTTATCTGTTGCTGCAGCATACTTTTGTAATTACATCCAAGAATTCTAAACAGCCATGAAAAATAACTTTATGTAAAACAATATTATCTTTTAAGGTAACTGTTACAACAGCATACACAGTATCTTTCAAAACCAATAAATCCATAGAATTATGAAATGCAGCTTCCACACAAACATATTTTGTAACAATTCCTCCAGTGCTATTATTTTTAGTGTGTTTTTAGAAGGATGAACCTATAACCTACAGCTCAAGTAAAGAGGATTTAGGTGTTAAAGTACCACGGTTACTTGTCACATTTTTTTCCCTTTCTCTTCATTTCAGCTTTTGCCCACCACCTCTTTCCTCTAAAGCAAAGAAAAATTTGGACATTAATAAGTCACCTTTGCCCTGACTGTGACTATCCCAAGTATAACAGCGTGCTTGGCACAGTGGGCAATATTTGGAACGAAAGTAGTTTCATACCAATCAAGTTAAATTATAACCCGGACTAACCTCAGTCCAAATTCTAAAAAGGCCACCATCATTAGACAGAACAAAGTCAGGGATTCCTAAACTGGGAATTACAGCCAGCCATAGTACACCAGTAAGAGCCTTCCAGGCACCACAAGGGCTTGCAGCTTCAGAGAATCCAACTGCTCAGGCTCATCCTCCTGGTTCTATCTGGATGTGGCATAAAGGCAACAGTGAGCAGAAATCCTGTTGATTTGAAAAGGCTGGAAACAGGTAGGTGCTGAGAGGGGGATGCGAGATGGTTGGGCAATGTGGAGCTTGTGCCTCTGCTAGGCAGTGAGAGAAGGGTGTGAAAGAGAAATGACAAATCAAAGTGTAATAGTCCTAAAACAGGTATTCTACAGCAGAGAGAAGAAAACAGTAAGAGTAGAAGCTAAAGCCTGAGGTGGGCTACAGTAGTTCGCTGTGCAATTCTTTTGCAGTGGGGCTCAAGTGGGTGGAAGGCTCCAAAGAAAGCGGCCTCAGTCTCAGAGGCAGCTAAGAGAGGCAGCACTGAAAAAGCCCACAGAGGGCAGGATAACACGGGATGTTAACTGTTGCTGTGGTTGTTGCTTACTTTACTTTTCCCTGTATATAAACCTAAAATGTGGGAAGGGCAGGTGGGAAGTTAACTACCCCTTTGCAAGGAGGTCAAGAACAGAAGTTCAAGTTATCCCTCCTGCAGCTTATGCCACCACTGCAGGCGTCTGCCACTCACAGACAAGGGTCCACCCAACACCCATCCCCACTTGCTGGAATGGCCTTTTTTCAAGATGATGTCCCCAAACATAAATCACTGCATTTATGCACTTCTGCTGCCTGCAAGGCCCCCACAGCAAATGGAAGCTGCCCAAAGACAGAGGTCACTCCAGGACAAGGCTTTCCCCTTACACCCCACAGAATCTGCCTTTTTGCATAGCTACAGTCCCAGCTGACCAGATGCTAGCAAATGTGATGCCCATCTACAAGAAGGGCCAGAAATAGGATCCGGGGAACTATAGCCCAGTCCATCTGACCTCAGAGAAATGGAACATTACAGAGCAGATCATCTGGAGTGCCCTCATGTGGCACATACAGAACAACCAGGTGATCAGACCCAGTCAGCACGGGTTTATGAAAGCCAGGCCCTGCTTGGCTAACCTGATCTCCTTCTATGGCAAGGTGGATGAGGAAAAGGCTGTGGATGTTGTCTACCTTGATGTTAGTAAAGCTTTTGACACTGTTGCCCACAGCATTCTCCTGGAGAAACTGTCTGCTCACGGCTTGCATGGGCATGCACTTTGCTACATAAAAAAACTGTCTGGATAGCCAGGCACTAAGAGTTGTGAATGGAGTTAAATCCAGTTGGTGGCCAGTCACGAGTGGTGTTTCCCAGGCCTCAGTATTGGGGCCAGTTCTCTTCGATATCTTTATCAACAATCCGGATGAGGGGATTGAGTGCACTCTCACTAAGTCTGCAGACAACATCATGCTGAGTGGAAGTGTAGATCTGCTTGAGGATAGGAAGGCTCCACAGAGGGATCTGGACAGGTTGGATCAATGGGACGAGGCCAACTCTATGAGGTTCCACAAGGCCAAGTGCTGGGTCCTGCACTTGGGTCACAACAAACCCACGTAACGCTACAGGCTTGGGGAAGAGTGGCTGGAAAGCTGCCCAGCGGAAAAGGACCTAAGGATGCTGGTCGACAGCCGGCTGAACATGAGCCAGCAGTGTGCCCAGGTGGCCAAGAAGGCCAGCAGCATCCTGGCTTGGATCAGGAATGGTGTGACCAGCAGGAGCAGGGAGGGGATTGTGCCCCTGTACTCGGCACTGGTGAGGCCGCACCTTGAATACTGTGTTCAGCTTTGGGCCCCTCACTACAAGCAGGACATCAAGGTGCTGGAGCACATCCAAACAAGATTAAACAAAGCTGGTGAAGGGTCTAGAGAACAAGTCTTATGAGGAGTGTCTGAGGGAAATGGGGTTGTTTAGTCTGGAGGAAAAGAGGCTGAGGGGAGACCTTATTGCTCTCTACAACTACCTGAAAGGAGGTCGTAGTGAGGTGGGTGTTGGTCTCTTCTCCCACGTAGTAAAGCGATAGGACAAGAGGAAATGGCCTTGAGCTGTGCCAGGGGAGGTTTAGATTGGATGTTAGTAATAATTTCTTCACCAAATGGGTTGTCAAGCATTGGGGCAGGCTGCCCAGGGAAGTGGTGGAGTCACTATCTCTGGAGATATTTTAAAGACTTGTCGATGTGGTGGTTAGGGACATGGTTTAACGGTGGACTTGGCAGTGTTAGGTTAACAGCTGGGCTCGATCTGAAAGGTCCTTTCCAACCTAAATGATTCTATGATTCTAGGTCTGCCAAAACAGGGTTCACTTTGCTCATGATGCCATCAACACAGCAAGGTCTTGCTCCCCATATCTCACCTCAGAACCCCCTGCCACCCCTAGACAAGGTTCCTCCCAGAACATGGAAACTACATACAGGCTCCTGCCTCACCTAGGGGTGGTTACCCCCACAAAAGGACCACTTTTCACAAGACAGTAAGCCTGCGAAAATATGAGGCATTTAGCTCATGGGTAAGGACCCACACACACAACAAGTCCTCTCTTGGAAGGCAAGCCTGCTCAAACACGAGGCACTCGGCTCACGAATATCATCACTGCACTCTCCTGCCACCCCCACCACCCTCATACCATATGGAAGCTGCACACAGGCATGTGCCAGTCTTACAGAAAGCTGCCCTCCCCCCAGCAACTCCCTTCTCACAAGGCTGCCTGAACACCTCAGCCCATGAAGCTGCACGACCGCAGCACACTTCACCTTGCCACCTTCAAAGGCACCTCCCTCTCTCTCCCCCCACCACACCTCCCTTTTCCAGAGACTGCAAGCTCACCCAAATGTCTCTCGTACAAGGCACTTTGCTAGTAAACACCATCACCACACATCCCTGCCAACTCTGCTGCCCTCACAGACCATGTAAACCTCACGCAGGCATCTGCCCCCTCCTTGGGGAGGCTAATCTTTTCTGCAGTGGACACTTTCACAATACAAGCCCACAAAACCACTATTTAGTTCACAAACATCATTGCAGCCATACTCCTGCCACTTCCACAAATGGTCGCAGCACACGGGCTTCTGCCCCCTCCCCAGCTAAGGCTCCAACACCTGCAACAGGTCCCTTCTGATGACATAAGCCACCCAGATATAGGGCATTCAGCCTGCAAATGCGATTGCGTTCTCCTGCTGACCCCGTCACCCTCACAGCACATGCTAGCCGTGCAGGCGTCTGCCACTCCTGGGCAAGGTTTTCCCCATCCCTTGAGCATTTCCTACCTTTTCCTGCACAAAGCTCTCCCTGTCGTCCTCCAGTGGATACTTTCTCCACTAACCCACAAGTCTGCTCAGACAGAAGACACTCAGCCTCCGAACACTACTGCAGCCACACTCCTACCTGTCCCACAGCAACTGGAAACTGCTCACAAGCATGTGTCACTCTTGGGCAGGGCTGCACTCCTCACTAGCAGTTCACTTCTCACAAGAGTGCAAGCCTGCCCGAAAATTAGTCCCTCACCTTATGAATACCTCCATACACTCTTTCCACCTGTGACGCCCACACAAGCATCTGCCAACCCTTAAGAAGGATTCTCACCCACCTCCACCACACATCACTTTTCCCTAGATGTTAAGCTCCCCTCAATGACAAGGCTCATTGCCACCCCACACTCCTCCTTTTCATGTCATCTTCACAGCACACAGAAGCTGGACACACGCACTGTCCCTCCCTGCCCAGAAGGGTTCCTTTCAAAAGGGCCATAAACCCTTCTGGACAAAAATGATTTAGACACTGCTGCCACCTCAGAATCACAGAATCACAGAATCACAGAATGGTAGGGGTTGGAAGGGACCTCTGTGGGTCATCTAGTCCAACCCTCCTGCCGAAGCAGGGTCACCTACAGTAGGCTGTA
>Ga0065711_1037855_pt1 | contig 19408 bp, 12 predicted proteins | sample Hoacrofraction12_FD_59098 | JGI IMG/M metagenome (GOLD analysis project Ga0065711, IMG submission 59098) | Hoatzin crop microbial communities from Cojedes, Venezuela - Epithelial fraction 12 v2 (version 2) | ecosystem: Host-associated > Birds > Digestive system > Esophagus > Crop | place...
GGAGAGGAGAGGAGAGGAGAGGAGAGGAGAGGAGAGGAGAAAGCATTTTTTCTGTATGCTTCATTTGTTTTATTATGCCTGGAATCCAAAAATCAAGACAGTTTATATGTTGCTACTTGAAATGAAAAAAATGATTAAATTGGCAGAATTGTTAAACCCCATTTTACTAGTGCTGTTGGATTGACAGCTACTGTTATGTTTTATTAAAACTTAATTTTTTTGGTTAAAAATTAAGAGAAGAGACAATAGACTTAAATTGTTAACACAGAGATTAAAATGCTTGAGTGAGGTGTGGCATATTTCAGCTTAGTCAGTGGTAAAGGATCCTTGAAGTAAGTTTGATTTTTCTTTCATGTGGTATATCAAAATAGTAAGCAGTTACCAGACCTTCTATTCCAAGAATCTGTGCATTGCATATTAATCAACTATCTAATATAGATAAGGGGTACAAAAAAAGAGCAATCTGTCTGACACAGAAAACCTACCTGAAAAAGAAAGCATGTTTTTACACAAACTAAGATCTATAAAAAAAAATTAATGTTCTTTTATGGTCGATTTCTTTGTTTATGTAAAAAACCAACCGTATTCATTGTTACCATAACTCAGCAGCATAACTTCTGAGTATGTACTGAAATGATACTGTAAGGCAATGTGCTATGGATGGGAAGGATGAGGAAAAGGTATAAAAAGTTGTACAAATAGAAGTCTGGAGAATGAGCTCTTTCTGCTCAGCAGCCTTTGGAAGTCAAATGCACAAATGCATCAATCCGTGGGAGGCAATGTTACATAGATTTTGTTTTCTTTTATTCCTACCCTTTGCATGCAAAAAAAGAACCACACTTTAAGAATCCTGAAGGTCAACGTAAGAGGTGATACAGAAGTTTTGAAGAATGATAGTCATTCAGACCTTTGACCTGATAGATGAAGAACAACAACAGAGCACAGAAAGATGAATATTTGGAAGAGGGTCAAGCAGTTAACTCTGACTCTGTGTGGAAGGTAAGAGAGAGAACTTGTTTGTGAAACAAGACAAGGGGAATCAATAATCTCAAATTCTTGCTGATATCCTACAAACTTCACTTCTGAATGTGTCACTGTAAGTGGCATATCAAATACAAGGCTATTTTGTTTGCAAAATATTTATTTGTGTAATGAAAAGCAAACAAATACTTGTTTTACACGGGTATCTAAATTCTTAAAAGTGATTTATCATTTCCAAAAAGATATTGGATGTTTATTGGATAATGTTTGTTTTACCTCTGCAAATTAGAGATTAAATTTTCTCTAGTTTGTGTTGAATAGCCCCTCTGTTCCATGAATAAATCTGAATGTAGTGCAATAGATTATTGGTAGATGAAGGCAGCACTCAACATGAATGAGCAAGGCTGCTTCTAGCTCAAAGATTCGAGATATTTTCCAAAACAAACCAAGTAATTCCTGGCATTCTTCTCCTCTCTACTAAGCAGAACTTTCTGTTATATTCCAGTGACAAATGCAGCAAACAGAAACCACCTTTCAAGTACAAGAACAGCTCTCATCTGTGTTCTGCCATGGACATGGTGAAATTCATCAGGACACAACAGACTACCTATCTGGGAAACTCATTGTGAGGAAGAAGAGAATGAAAATAAAGAAATTATCATTTCTTTACATCACAGTTTTTCTAAATCACTGTTTAATTACAGTTAGTCTCAGCAGGGAGCATATCTGTTGGGCAGTAATAATCTCTGTTTATACTAAAGCAGCTCTAGACTTTTTAGATAGAACTGGGGCAAAAGTATATCCAAAATCATGACTATAATTTTACATCCTGATCAACAGCCTGTGCAGAGAAAATAGATTCACTTTAGCAGTCCTAAGTGCAATCAACATAATGCTAAGTGCTTTTTTTCCAAAATGTCTGAACAAGAAATTACAGGGCAAAGAATGAGAAAATAAAGCTGTGTTTGGTAGTGAGAAAAACCTACATCACCTCAAATGGAGATCATAATATTCCTACATCATGCAAGCTGTTTTCATGGTATCTGTACTATAGTTGTGACTAACAAAAATGCTATAAGCAGCCCTTCAAACATAAAAAGTAGATCTACCTGTCAAACTTCAGCCTTTATATTTCTACTGACTGAAGATTCACAAATTGCTTTGGATTTTTGAAGTGGGGAGGGGCTTTGATTAGCTTACGAATGGGGAAGACAAGCAGCTTGGAAAGAGGGAGTAGCTTTTGTATGCCTCTTGTTTTTTCAGCAAATTATCTTTTTTCCACCCCGGTCTGTAAGGACATTTTTGTCCACATAAATGTGTGTAAGTGGGCAGGAATGGAAAATTCTCACTCAACCATGCTGAGCACTCATTAGAAAAACCCACATTTTCTTGCAGAAGGAAAACTGCCACTGTGTAACCTTTGTTTAACCCTCTGCTTACCCCAGCCCTACTGAAGATACATAAGATTCAACTACATTTTTGCCTCCAGTTATGTCATGTTTAAAAAGGAAAATGAGATCTTAACAAGACTGGTTTTAAAACAGCTGCAAGACATAACTTTTAAATGTTGGAACTTACTGTGGAATGTTAAGTGAATAGTCCAAATGACTAAATACTAGGAACATTTCCAACATAAACCTTCAATGCATTCTAGGTGAGATGATTTGCAATTAAACCCCAGAGAATGCTATTTAAATTTTAAAGGTGTCCCCTACTTTCTCTTGGAATAAGATTGACATACTTGCTTAATAGTTTCCCAAGCTTCAGTAATTGGATTGCCTCCTTTGCATTTTTCAAGTCACAATCCATTATTTTAACATTTCAGTTTGTGAAAATCCTTTGTGTTTTCTTGTTTAGAAAAGTTGGTGAAATAGCAGTCTTGGGAGTTCTGCTGTGTCTTAACTAACCATAAGCCCCTAACCATTTTTTCCCCCATTTGTTTAGAAATAGCTGGCTTAGGTCCTTAAAATACAAGCAAAATCCAAGGCTGAGAGTCATTCTACAATGTCTTTGCATCATGACATATTGTACAAAACACACAGCAGGTCTTGCAGGCTCTCCATTATCAGGAAGAATGTAACTTCTGCACTGAATCTTAATTATTTTTTTTTTTCCTGAATTTAAGGCAAACACCCTCTGGGGAAAAAGAGTTCAATATTTTTAGACAAGCTCCCACAGCTTAAAAAATCTCTATGACCTAGCTTAATACTTCAAACATTTATTGTGTTAACACACATTTCTATGATATTACTTGTATGTTACAGTTATGGAACCTTGAATACGTACACAGGCCACCTGCAGCAGCTCATATTACATGAGGCAAAAAAGAAGGGCACGGAGCATTCTGAAAGGCAGCATTTTGCCCTACTGTAGAAAAGAAGGGTATCCTTAAACTATTGTAAATAGGAAACGTAGAGGTAAAGTATTTGGTACTCTTGCGATTTGACTTTGCTTTGACCTCTCGCAAGTAGCGATAGTACTTGCACGATGAGGAAGCATGCCAGTCACACCTACACCTCTCAGCAGCATGTACTCTAGGGACCCGATCTGGCTACGAACTCAATCTGATTATGCTCACAAGCCCTAGTACAATGCTGATTTAATGAGACAATAGCATCTGAATGACAACAGCAAAATCCTGTTTTCAGGCTAATAAGTCTTGCCTATGAAGTTTAGGATTGCACAGTAGCAACATACTATTTCTAGTTTAAGGACCAAGACAATAACTGAATGGCATAAACATATTGGTTTCAATTAATGCTAGTTTCAGAGTATGTGTACCTAGCACTACAGATAAGCATAAACTTCTATAAAATAATCTGTTGTTTAACTACAGCTCATTCTTCAGCAAAGTTATTTGAAATCTACTTTGAATTAAGCAGGTGGGTGTGCAAATGCCAAAGAAAACCATGAAACAAGGCAATGATGTCACTGCTCAGTCCATTTCTCTTACTAGAACAGCAGTTAAAATTAGGGTTGGGAGGGTCCATCTGTACCTAAATAGGAAAGGAGGAGAACTGATATTTAAGCACGTTCCACCAAACACAGCAGCCAGTAATCAACAAGTAAAAATTATTTGTTAGACTTGCAGTCATTATCTTCCTGACTAAACTGACAGTACTTTTATACTCATAAAACAGAAATGAGACCTGACAAATGAAACCTAGACATGCAGTCATTTATTCTGAGTTCTGCAAACAACGAGTGAAAACAGGATAAAAAGTCCTTTTGCTGTCCTCTTCCTTATCATATACACAGAAAGCATAACGAAATTAAAACCATATCCAGCCTTCCAATCCAATTCCTATTCATTAGATTTACTGTCAAGAATGGCTGTCAAGACTGGCTTTCTTGCACATTGCGCATTAACTTTTTTTCTTAAGTCCACTGAAACATTCACATTTCATCACCATGAACTTGCTATGTTTTCTAATTACTGTAAGACTCAACTTGTTCTGCTCTGTTGATGCTCTGCCAAAAATATAGCCGTTGTGCAAATTAATATTTACTGTGCTATCACTGAATAATGCAATGGTTCTTTTACTTAGCAGTGGCTCAAAGCATAAAATAGGCTCCTTAGCTAGAAGTGTGCATTTTATTTTAAAGACACAGCTGAAGCAAACCACAAACAACATCCAGCTCCCTGTTTGATTAAATTTCTTTCTTTTAGCTTCTGCTTGCTTTTCCCCAAAATGGAAATATGTTTCTTACTGTTAATTCTGATCAGCACATCCTTGGATTCCTTGCATGAATTTTATTGCTTGCATCCGCACTAGACTGAAAAATTTTGCTGTCTTTTTACATGTATTATTGGAATACTGTGCACAAGCTCCTCTTTGAAGCTCATAAATAGGAAACATTACCAGAGAATGAGTGCTTGAAAGCTCGAAAATCAGCTTCATAGCATTAGTGTCAAAGTTATGCATAGTCATTAAGAAATAATACCTGATTTTATGAGTAATCTTTGTGTAATATATATCAAAGAACTGCTATGATTGTTTGTCTAATAAAAACAACAGTTTAAGGATTAGCCCCATTCCACTGGTTTAGGAAGAAATATGATTATTGTAGTCTGTCAGAAAGTGATGTATTCTATTAAAATAACCCATATACTAACATAAGTATTTATGCAGCTGCTTAAAAAAATACACCGAAAACAAATAAATGAATTGATTAATTTCAAGAAATACTTTGTTTATTACTACCATCATTAGGGTGGAAAATAGAAATGGACAAAAAGCCATCCTTAACCTGTGACAGCTAATAAATACGGTGGTGCAGTCTGTCAAACTGTCTATGAAACCCCATGATTAGATGAGCAAGCAGCAAGCTCAAGGGGTAAGAAAGGAGCTGGTTGTTAATGGAAAGTGTTATCACTTTATTATTGCTTCTGGAAAGAACAGAAGTCATTTGTCTTTCCAAACACAATCTCTATAAATAATGAAGAATGTTCTGTAACAGGGATAATAAACTGTCAGTTGTATTTTTACGGCAGCAAGACACATATCAGGATTGGCCTTGTGGAAATATAACTATGTAGAACAGCAATAAATATTGTTCCACATGTTTTTGTGATCTATTATTCTTATTTTTAATTGCTACAAGCAACTATAATAACACAGAATAGAAGGAGAGCTTTGGCATTCAGCAGGGGTTATGGAACCCTCTGTGCTTTCCAAGATTTTGGTTGCAGGATGTTTACAACTTCAGACCTTCTGCAGAAGTGCTCCAATTCATCCTCAGGGACTGGTCCTTTCATTATCCTGGGAAGCTGATTTTTTTTCTCCCTGTTCATACAAGTAATACCCTGTAGCATTTGTCAAGTACTATGGCATTTTTTACAGTGGTGCCAAATGAAGGCACTCATTTCCTGACGTATAGTTTTACAAGCAGAGAAAATACTTCCTGTACATGGGGACAAAACTGTCCAAAAAGATTTTGAAGTAGACTCTGAGATACGATGTAGACTTTCCAAACTAGCTGGTCTCTTATCTTGTCATAGTTCACACCTCCGTAATCTAAATAAAGTTATCATCAATTCTGTTGACTTCAGAAAGATCAGTCCCTAAAACAGCACTACAGTGGGATTTATACATTGTCCATGTGGCTTTATAGGAAAAAGCATAAACATAATTTTTCCCTCTCTGTCTTCAAATACAGAATCACTGAAAGCAGGCATCTGAATCACACCCAAAGCACTAGTAGGTGAACGAGAGAAACATTTATTTGGTATGTTTATCTGATGCAAGGAAGCAGTAGAAAGTAGGCTGAGAAAGTCTGAGAACACCAATTTTGGTGGGAATACCACAATACCACCCCAGAGAATTCTGTGTTAATGCTTCCAAGGTTTCGCATTTACTTACACATATGCTTTGATAAAATATATCAAAGTGGACATTGCCATCTCTAATGGGTAAGAACTGTTCAAAAGCAAGTGTACATTCACTATGCAGTAGAAAGAATAGAATGGAAGAATGTAACAGAAGAATGATAGTCCAGTGGCATATGGGGGAGAAGTTTGTTGTGAAGGTGCTTGCTCCACCAAATACTAGCTCCATTTCACTTGAGTTAGATACTTCATCTATCTTTCAGTTCTTTTGATCTGTAAAATAAGAAGAATAGTATTTCCCTAAAGTTAAACAATGCTACAGTCTTTATGCTATGTGCAACATGAAAGATTTTGAGGCCTTTAAATATTACAGTGATGGCAATATAAGTACTTCTGATGGACCAGACTGTATGTGATATTTCAGGTTGCTCGCTGTTTCCTTTATTTCTTAATCCAGAAAAAGATGCATTACGCTGACATCTTATTTTGTCTGATGATGCTCAGAACAGTGCATGAACAAGGCACAGGAACTGGCACAATCTGAGGAAGAAAAAATGCCTCTGGATGGACAAGATGTAAAAACTAAGAATTTTGAAGAACTTACAACTGCGAGCACACATAAGCATGCGTGCATATACACACCTCCACACAGAAACATATTATTATTGCTGTAATGATTTGCTAAAGTGATAACTGTGGTATAAGTAAAACTATTCTGAGAATGGAGTACAAACACATAGAGAAAAAGATCTTGTCCTCAAATTGTACATGAATGCATTTCCCAGCACAACATAATAAGAGAGACATTTTGCATCAACACCGACATCCAGAATGGCTTCTACTCGAAAAGGAGCAATGTAACAACCAGGAAAAAATTCGAAACTAGACCTGCCATGTACATCTAAAGAGTTAGTGTAGACAAACAGAGTAATTTGAAACTTGATGACTTTTCTGGAGAATTAATGAGTTTTGGTTTCATGCAAGTAGTGAGTATGATCTTAATATATTTTTGTAAGTTTCTAGTCTGAAAAGTCATCTACAAAAAATTCTGTAATACAGGGAATTTTACCTTCATTCTGTGAGTTATGTGAACAATATGAATGGGGAAAACATTTGTTAGAGTTCATAAATGTGTAAGAAGAGAGTGTTAGATCAGCTTTTGCTCTCTAGGGAAGTAAATGTATGAATCAAAAAGTCATTTCAAGCAACATGCTTGTAAGTGTTTTTAGCATTTTCACTAATTCTGTTGTTTGTCATGGACCTTTTCTGAATGATTTCAGAGAATGGCAGGAGGGCAGGTGGGGTAGGAAAAACACCAAACTAAGTTCTTTGTTAAGATTACCAAGTGAGTGAGTTCAGTATTAGCTGCTCATCACTACTGGAGATTAAAGGTCTCACTTAATCCCGTGAAAAAATATGTCCAAATATCAGGTCAACATCACTGACTGGTCTCAGAGAGCCAGAATACCCCAGAAGATAGTGGGAGATTTAAAAAACAGAAGGTCAACATTTATTGAAAATTCAAGAACAGAAAAACCTTTCACAGTTCACTAGATCTAGGGAGAACAGTGCTGCACCTGTGCATTTGGACTACTGCGTTTAGAGCTTCCCAGTCACACGATGCAAACATGACCAAAGGGCAGGTCATAATCAAACTTCTCGTTCTACAGCTAGGCTGGCACTGCCTTCTTAGTTTCCACAAGAAGTTTCAAGTATCCTTTTCCCCCTTCACCTTGTGTTTTAAACCGTGACTATTTGCTTTTTTACAAATCATTTGCACCACAAGAATTCCAAAAGACCGTGAGGAGGCTGGTGCTCCATCAAAACAAACAATTTATGAACACGTTAGTGACACATGCATTAAGAAATGGTTTTAAAGTTTAATCTTGACAAAGCCTCCAGAGAACAGGAGGTGACACAAAAGTGAATGCACTGTGGATCTCACCACAGGGTATGAGTGGTGGATAGTTTTCTGAATTCCTACTCTGGTAACACGCTAAAGGCTTTATGTCTCTCTCTGTATATTGCTAATCAAAGAAACTGAGATGCTTCTAGCTACTGACTGCTATAAAACTGAAGAAAAAGTATTACTACAATTAATGGAAGATTTTAGCTGTCATCACTGTGGGCTAATTTAAAACAGACTGCTACTCATGTAAATTTCAGACAGTAATCAACAAAAGCACTGATTTCAAATATTTTATGTTGCCATGCATATTTAATACACATGGAGAATATTGTATCTCCTGTAACAACTGTACGAAACAATTCCTAAAGAACCAGTCACTGTATTTTTTCTTCTGTTTCTGTTTCCTCTCTCTCAAATTAGACCTCAGCAGTCCACCCTAAACCAGTCACTGATGCTGTACCCTAACTCTAATACGTCCACTGCTCTTTGTCAGAAGAACTTCAATCCTATCCCACATATTCACGTTTTGCAGTAGGCATTGTGAAGAACTGATAATCATACCAGACCCCTGGGATAAAGTTATGTTAAGCACAATGGAAAGAAAGAAGCAGTGGGGGAGCTCAGCCTTTCTGATCTGTCTGTTAAATTTGAACCTTACTGTGCAGCCAGCACATGATTCTGAGCTCATGATGCAGGTTTTGCTGTACAAGTGACTTGAACCAAAACACCAGGCGTTGCCATTAAGATGTGAAAATCTTTCAGCCACACTCTGTTTTTTCTCCTTTTTTGCATCAACAGACTTGCCTCGCTAGAGGCTGGGATTAAAGTGAAGGGTATCTTGTGTATAGCAAAGAAACACGCTCTTATTTTAATTTGAGCGAGATAAATGGTTCTCAAGTAATGGGAGAGAAGGGTACCTCTTAACAGAACAAACAAGTTTAATGATGTCTAGCCTGTCTCTCTACCCATCCAGATTTTCCTACCAGATGCCCTACTCTGATTTTATATGCTTGTCTATGTTTCATTCAGACCCTTAACATTAAGGGGAATATATGCTGCTTGCCTCTGGATGTTCCATCCTTGCTGTATTAATTGTTGGGTTATAGTAGCATCTCATTATGCTGATGGACTGGCAGGTGGATCATGCTGCACTCAAGGGGCTACTGCAGTTTGGCAGCTGAAATTTCCAGCTTTGTGAAGAATAGGAAAACAGGTTTCTGAGAGCTATTAAGAACTAAATTTAGCAAAAATGACGTCGTGAGAAAGCAGACTCTGAGGGTGGCTTTTTTTTTTTTTAACAGTGAGTTCTGTCAAGTCAGTGGTGCCACAAGGACTAGTGATGCATGAGCAGTGGCTGGAGTCTGCTGAAAGACCAAGCTAAAAGTCATTTCTTACCTACTGCTATAAGTGAGAAGGCAATACAGAGGAAGACTGGGAAGGATATTATATGTGCAGTCATTAAGGCTATCTCTTAATTTTCCATAAGCCTGTATGACACAAATCCTATATCCTTACACATTGCAGGAGAAAAAAACATAGCAGAGGAATTAATTACAAAATCAAGTGCTCCAACGTTAGGTAGTGCCAGAATTAAGGCTGCCTGAGCAGTATTGCTTCCACTCTCTTATGTTTATGAATCATTAAACAGTTTGCAACTACTTGATCAGTGAATATATGTGATGCAACATTCACTTTATTAGCAGGGATTCACTATTTCTGTTTATCAACATTATTAAGTGAAAGGCTTTGTATATCTTTGCACACGTCATTCAAATCCTGAACCAAGGACAATATAATTAACTACTTCAAGGTTTTTCCCCAGGTGATGTTTTTTAACAATTTAATACTTTCTACATATTGAAAAAAGTCAATCTTCAGAACACTTCAGCAGAGTGAGAAAAGATGTGCTTGTCTACTTAACAGATATTTGTTGGACTAGCCAGAACTGTCCCTGAAACTTTTTTGTCCTATGTAGATATGGCTTGATTCCTGTGGAGGGGAAAAAAAAAAAAGTCACCTGACTCTATAATTAACGTTCAGCGAATGAATTAGATTTGCATAGGCTATAGGAATAATTCTGGTATATCCTAACTTTTGAGATTATGATTTAATGAGACTAACACTTCCTTTTGGAAGCAATTTCCTCCTTTTTTTCAAAAACCCTAAAAATCTCAGAACTATGTATTGTAAAGTTTATATATACTCTCTGCATGAATCATCTTCAGGGATGAGATCTTTAGATCTAGAACACAACCCTCTAATCATGTTAAAGCTCAATGATTTAAAGCTAGAGAAGAATTCAATTGCTGACAACTGTAACCATTTGCAAATAAAAATGTTGAGACTCAAGATTCACAGTTTTCGCTCCAAAGTCTGTACAGAGGCACAGCTAGAAATTTCAATCTATATCTGCTGGACAATTTTTCTCCCCCCACCCCATACTGGTTCTGTGTGTGTGCGTGTGCAAAAAAAATTGTGGTTTTTCACAGAGGAGATCTTATAAAAAGAAACCTTTTGAAAGAGGAAGAAGCCTGTGGGCTGGGATCCTGAATAAGTAGCTCTGTGGCAGTGAAGGAAGCACACTGCCAAAGTGAGCTGAAACCAAAGTGCTGACAGGATCTTGAGGAACTGGGCAAAATTAATCAGTGGAATGTCCTTGAATGTTTTTCACATTATCCTTTTTTTCTGTTCCCCCCCCCCCCTTATCTTTTTAAACTTTTTCTTTTGCCTTCCTCTTGATCCTGCCACTGCTTCTCATAGATCTACAGAATGATTTCTGTATTTGGCGGCTTCTGGCTATTGCCTCAAAAAAGACTGAAAACTTCTACCCAAATTTAAAGTAAACAACCAACCACATCAACAGAAGAGCCAAAGGCAGAAGCTCGGCTTCTGAAACAGACATTCACACAGAGCCATTGCTGAAAGCAGTGAGCTAGATGATCTTTAGTTTCACTTGATGCAGTCATCCTTATGCTCTAATGAAATCTTAGCTTACCTGTTTAAAACATGATGACACAAGGAAATCAGGATCTCAGAATGCATTGTGAAACCTTGACCCCTGCTAATGCAGTGAAATACTGAGCTTTTGTAACAGAGTCAAATAATCCCTTCATTCCAGCCTTTCTGTATCTGGTAGACCCCACCCCCTCTGACATCAATTTGCCATTATAAATTAGTACCTTTCCACTTCTAAAAGTCTTTAATGCTATTACAAAGCTATCACTACCATGGTAGCAGATGGCAAGCAGTCTGAAGTCTTCCTAGCCACGTCATCCTCCAGGAAGGTGATTGTGCCACACTACTCTGCTCTGGCAAGACCCCACCTGGAGTACTGTGCCCAGCTCTGGAGCCCCCAACATTGGAAGGACATGGACCTGTTGGACCGGGTCCACAGGATGAGGTGACAAAAACGGTCAGAGGGCTGGAGAACCTCTCCTATGAGGAAAGGCTGAAAGCATTGGGGCTGTTCAACCTGGAGAAGAGAAGGCTGCGGGGAGACCTTATAGCAGCCTTCCAGTACCTGAAGGGGGCCTATACAAAAGATGGGGAAAATCTTTTTAGCAAGGGCTGTTGTGATAGAACAAGCAGTAATGGCTTTAAACTAAAGGAGGGTAGATTTAGACTAGGTATGAGGAAGAATTTTTTTACAGTGAGGGTGGTGAAACACTGGAACGGGTTGCCCAGAGAGGTAGTGGAGGCCCCATCCTGGAAACATTCAAGGCCAGGTTGGACAGCACTCTGAGCAATCTGGTCTATTTGAAGATGTCCCTGTCACTGCAGGGGGGGGTTCAGCTAGATGACCTCTAAAGGTTCCTTCCAACCCAAAGCATTCATAATACTATGATTCTATGAAATGTCTCCCTCTATCTGAGCTCAACAACATATTTTGTCAGAGAAAGCCAAGGAGCAAGCATCAGTAGGAAAAGTCTGTATGGAATGCTCAGAAAAATGTGCAAATCCCACTGGTGTTCTGCAGGGTGGATAGTACTCAGGCTTGAAGGTTATAGGATGCCAGGAGTTCTCTCAGGGCTTGTATCCTCAAAAGACTTGTGTATGTATTTAACTTGATGGACTCTGACTAGTCCCAGCTGCTTAAAAAAAATGTGTGCACAAGCCCTCAGCAGAATACAGAGCTGAGGCCTGTCAATCCTCAAATAGTACAGAAAGCCCAAGGATATTACATAGTTGATAACCCTTACTAGGAAGCCTATTTAAACTCTATATTTAAACAGTGTTGGTGATAATGACAGTCTTTCTGCCATGTCTCCACTGGGGAAAGGACCACTCATCTAATGGCAGTTTGTGCAGAAAAAGTTAAATGATATTTTTGTGGAAAGACATAGTTTCCTAGCTGCAGGAAGTATTAGGATGTGCAAACAAATTAATCTTCTGCACACGAAGTATTTTCAAAGCTTCACAGCTCCAGCAGCGTGAGGAAGGAACTTCCCAGAGAACAAAAAAAAAAAAATCAGGTCAGAGAAAGGAAGAGTGAGATTGCTTTTCACACTTATTTCTTTATTTAGTAAGCAAATAGGGCAAATCAGAAATTAAAGACCCAGACTTAAAACCAATTTCAAAGCAATGTGTCTACACATTAATCTCGGTAGACTTTGTGTGAGTCTCTGAAACAAATAGGTAGACTTGCTAGTGGCAAATGCTGAAAGAAACCCAGCCTGTGTGAAACTGAGGAGTCCGGTTGGGTTAAAAGCCTGTTAATGCTCATTTTTAGTGATGTGTGTTTCAGGCATAAAATTTAGGTTAGGCATGCTGTTGATTAGGTGACTTCTTTGTGGGAGTGTCCCATGATCTGAAAAGCACTGCACCAGGCAGTGCTAAAGAGTTAGGTACGCCCGCTCTGTGGTGAATCTACAGCCATCATAAGGTACAAACATGGTTATTCACATAATGCCAGATATGATCTGGGTTGCAGAAGACATTCGTTTTCATCTTCGTGTGAAATTGCATTTTCTGTGTTTCGTTTTGCTGAAGTTCACCAAGAATAACATGGCCCATTTTACAACTCAAACTTGACAGGCTTGACAAGTGGGCCTGTGCAAACCTCATGAAGTTCAACAAGGCCAAGTGCAAGGTGCTGTATATGGGTTGAGGCAATCCCAAGCACAAATACAGGCTGGGTGGAGAATGGATGGAGAGCAGCCCTGAGGAGAAGGACTTGGGGGTGCTGGCTGATGACAACATGACCCATGAGCTTGCGCTCACAGCCCCTTCAGTGTAAAGAAGTGAAAATAAATTTCAGAGAAGAAAATACCTAAAACTAAATATTTCTTCAATCAACCTTCTTCTGTCTTTCTTGCATTTCCTCAGACTGTAATCTCTATTAGTATTATTTGGAAGGAGAAACAGTTTCCTAGCTATGAAAATGTCAATCTGCTACTTAGTATAATCCCATATGTACACTTCTTCACAAGGAATAAGAGCATAGTTCAAAATCATGAAAGCACAAACAAGCTTACTTTCCCTACCAGAGCAGTCAGATTCTGGTTTAATTAAGCAACAGTCATAGGAAAAACAACACAAATGGACTGAAAAAGCCTCCAAAAGGTGAAAACATTTTGGAAAGTAATTTTGGAGGTAAGATTAACAAATTTCTGCAAATTTGGTGCTTTATAAATTTACTTCATTTATGACAAGCTGATTAGTATCTTTCATAGTAATGTTACAGATGTAGAATTCACATGGAATATTAGAAATGTATAAACGCTAAGTTTCTGCACAGATACATCTGGGAGATAGAGAATTTCATTTACAGTCAGTTAGACTTCTTATTTCTTCAGGACCAACACCACAGAAATGATACTACTATTCAGCCATAAGAATAACATGGGGTACAGTAAGTGTGCTTACAAACCAGAAAAAACACAGAAAGAAAAAAGATCTACAAAGAAACCAAGTGTTGAGAAAGGAGAATGAAAGGGGAGAGTATTATGATATGGGAAGAAAAGCTTTTCTTTCTTGCGGCAGAACCAACAAGTACTGAAGAAAAATGATCTTGTACATCCAAATTATGCGTTATATAACCACGGCAGCGTGTCACAGAGGTAGCCCAGTCATCCCCCGTAGTGTATCTCCCTTCAGTGCTACACTATGGTCTCTTACAGACTAGTTCCTTGGTCACAGTTTGCATGATGAGTTTCCAGTGTTTCCAATGATAATGCCGAGCTTCTTGTCTCACCTTGCAATTTGTGGCAGAATTTCCCAGAAACTGAAATGATACTATCCTGAATCAAACTGGACTACTGAGCAACATGAAAGACAGGCTTTTGAAGTAACACTGGCTGGGCAGTGAGAGTGCACAAATTAGAAATTGTTACAGGGAAAGTAATATCTGTTTCTTTACACAGATGAGTACATTTGATTCCTAATTCACAAGCAGCATTTGAGAGCATAGTCTACCCCATAAAATGACTTCATTAATGCCAGGTGATTCAAAGTAAAACTCTCATTAGGAACAAAATTGGTGCTCCAAAAGACTGATAAGTTGATGTTTGCTTTCTGGGAACTGGTATAATACTTGTTTCAAGTAACCGTAGGCTACATTTTGAATAGACTGTCAGAAACAATTCCAGTTAACAAAATTTTCCCCTCAGCAAGCTGTTAAATGCAGTAAGACGTCATTTTACTACATGATGTTACAGTAGTGACCAAAAAGTTGTGGACTTCCAGATCCTGAGGGAGATGAGAATGTAGCATGGGCAATAAGCAGGAGGAGCTGGAAGCCATTGTACAGCAGGACAGCTATGACTTGGTTGCCATCACAGAAATGTGGTGGGACAGCTCGCATGACTGGAATGCTGTCATGGATGGCTACAGACTCTTTAGGAAAGACAGGCCAACAAGGAGAGGTGGGGGAGTTGCTCTGTATGTGAGGGAGCAACTGGAATGTATTGAGCTCTGCCCGGGGGCGGATGAAGAACAACTTGACAGCTTATGGGTTAGAATTAAGGGACAGCCTCATATGGGCGACATTATTGTGGGTGTATACTACAGGCCACCTGACCAGGAGGAGGAAGTTGATGAGGCATTCTACAAGCAGCTGCAAGCAGCCTCACAGTCACAGGCCCTGGTTCTCATGGGGGACTTCAACCACCCTGACATCAGCTGGGAAGATCGTACAGCCAGGCACATGCAGTCCTGGAGGTTCCTACAGAGCGTTGATGATAACTTTCTGATGCAAGTGGTGGAGGAACCAACAAGGACCTTGTAGTAATGAACAAAGAGGGACAGTTTGAAGACGTGAAGGCTGGAGGTAGACTTGGCTGCAGTGACCATGAAATGGTGAACTTCAGGATCCTGCGTGGAGGAAATAGGGCGATAAGTAGGATCGAAATCTTGGACTTCAGGAGAGCTAACTTTGGCCTCTTCAAGCAGCTACTTGAAGGAATCCCGTGGGCCAGGGCTCTAAAAGGCAGGGGGGTCCAAGAGTGCTGGTTCGCTGTTTAAAGTTCACTTCCTCCATGCTCAGGATCAGTGCAACCCCCTGAGAAAGAAATCTAGAAAAGGAGGCAGGAGACCGGCATGGATGAGCAAGGAGCATCTAGCGGAGCTCAGGCGGAAGAGAAAGGTCCATGGAATGTGGAAAGAGGGACAGGCCACTTGGAAAGAGTACAGGAATGTTGTCGGAGCATGCAGGGATGCAACGAGGAAGGCTAAGGTCCACCTGGAATTGAATCTGGCAAGGGATGTCAAGGGCATCAAGAAAAGCTTCTTGAAGTACATCAGCAGCAAACGGAAGACTAGGGATAATGTGGGGCCGCTGCTGAACGAGGTGAGTGTCCTGGTGACGGAGGATGCAGAGAAGGCAGAGTTAATGAATACCTTCTTTGCTTCAGTCTTCAGTGCTAAGGCCAGCCCTCAGGAATCCCAGGCCCCGGAGGTAAGGGAGGAAGCCTGCAGAAAGAATGACCCTCCCTTGGTCGAGGAGGACTGTGTGAGAGATCACTTAAGTAATCTGAATGCCCACAAAGCCATGGACCCCAATGGAATGCACCCATGAGTGCTGAGGGAGCTGGCAGATGTCATTGCTGAGCCACTCTCCATCATCTTTGAAAGGTCCACAAGGCTTTTGACACTGTCTCCCATAACATCCTCATAAGCAAGCTCAGGAAACGTGGGCTGGATGAGTGGTCGGTGAAGTGGATTGAGACTTGGCTGAATGGCAGAGCTCAGAGGGTTGCCATCAGCGGCGCTGAGTCTAGTTGGAGGTTGGTAACTAGTGGTGTCCCTCAGGGGTCAGTACTGGGCCCAGTCTTGTTCAACTTCTTCATCAATGACCTGGATGAAGAGTTAGAGTGTACCATCAGCAAGTTTGCTGATGACACAAAACTGGGAGGAGTGGTGGATACACCAGAAGGCTGTGCAGCCATTCAGTGAGACCTGGACAGGCTGGAGAGTTGGGTGCAGAGGAACCTGATGAAGTTCAACAAGGGCAAGTGCAGAGTCCTGCACCTGGGGAGGAACAACCCCATGCACAAGTACAGGCTTGGGACGGACCTGCTGGAGAGCAGCTCTGCAGAGAGGGACCTGGATGTCCTGGTGGATGACAAGTTGACCATGAGCCAGCAGTGTGCCCTGGCTTCCAAGAAGGCCAATGGGAGCCTGGGGTGCATTAAGAAGAGTGTGGCCAGCAGGTCAAGAGAGGTTCTATTCCCCCTTTACTCTGCCCTAGTGAGGCCCCATGTGGAGTACTGTGTCCAGTTCTGGGCTCCCCAGTTCAAGAAAGATGAGGAGATACTGGAGAAAGTCCAGCAGAGGGCTACGAGGATGGTGAGGGGACTGGAGCATCTCTCCTACGAGGAAAGGCTGAGGGAGCTGGGCTTGTTCAGCCTGAAGAAGAGAAGGCTGTGAGAGGACCTAATATATACTTACAAATATCTTCAGGGTAGGTTTCGAGGATGGGGCCAAGCTCTTTTCAGTGGTGCTCAGCAACAGGACAAGGGGCAATGGGCATAAACTGAAGCATGGGAAGTTCCGTCTGAACATGGGGAAGAACTTCTTCACTCTGAGGGTGACAGAGCACTGGAACAGGTTGCCCAGAGAGGTTGTAGAGTCTCCTTCTCTGGAGATATTCAAGATCCGCCTGGACAACGTCCTGTGCAGCCTGCTCTAGGTGACCCTGCTTCAGCAGGGGGGTTGGGCTAGATGACGCACAGAGGTCCCTTGCAACCCCTACCATTCTGTGACTCTGTGATTCCGTGTGAGAAAGGAGAGTAGAAGGGTAGAGATCCCGGACTTTCAGATGGCACATTTCAGCTTATTCAGGAAAGTGGTAGGTCAGATTTCATGGGACACAGCTCTGAAGTGCAACGTAGCTCATGAAAGCTGGCAGGTTTCTCAGGACAGCATCCTGACTGTGCATGAACAATCCATCCCAATGTTTAGGAAAACCAGCAGAAGTAGCGGGAGACTGGCTAGGCTAAGCAGGGAACTCATGGCAGAGCTCCAGTACAAAAGGGCAGCGTACAGGAGGAGTAACCAGGAACAGGCTACAAAGCAGAAATTCAGAACCAGTTTCTGAGAGTGCAGCGATGGTGTTGGGAAAGCCAAAGCTCAAGTGATGTTGAGACACGCAAGGGACATCAAGGGCAAAACTTCTGTGTTAGTACTACATTTAAAGCTTCTATAAAAGTCAGTACTAGAAACGTGGGTCTGTGGCTCATTTCTGACTAGAGTAAGTGATTTCATAATATTGGACACAAATAAAGTTGAGGTGTACAAAATAAGTCCTGGGTCTCTGTGCTGACTGAAAGGGTTCAAGGATGACAAGACAGACCAGCAGTGAATGAGAGTCAAGTCACAGATTGCTGAAGAGAGCTCAGCCCATAAAAATCCATGGCACACAGCGAGTTGCACTCAATGGTGCTGAGAGAACTGGTTGATGTCCTCTAGTATCTTCAAAAATCTGTGGAGGCTGAGGGAGGTCCTTTATGACCGGAGAAAGGTAAATGGTAGAAACATCTTCAAGAAAGTCTAAAAGGATGATCTCAGGAACTAATGACAAATCAACCTAACAAAATCATGGAGCAAGTCCTTCTGAAACAAATTTCTGTGTACACGAAGGAGAATAAGGTGATTGGGACCATTCAGCATAGATTTACCAAGGGTAAATAGTGACTGACCAACCCGGTTGACTACTACAATAAAATTACTAGATATTTGGACAAGGGGAAAGCAGTGGAAATAATTTATCTTAATTTCAGCTAACCTTTTGACATTGTCTCCCACAATGGTTTTGTATCCGAAGTAGGGTATTGAGGTGGATGGACAACTAGGATGGGTAAAAAATCTGGTAGGATGGTTGTGCTCAAAGCATAGTTGTTAATGGGTCATTCTATATCTAGAGACTGATAATAGTGAAGCACCAGATAGCTATGTCCTGGGACCCCTACGCTTTCTAGCAACTTTGTCAATGACCTGGAGGAGGCAACAGAGTGCATGCTTGTCAGACTTGCAGATGAAACTAAATTGGGGCTACCAGTCTAAACATCTCAGGTCAGGGCTGCCACTCAGAAGAATCTAGGCAGTGAACAGAAATGGATGAACAGGAAGTTTATGAAATTTAACAGCCACATGTGAATTCTTGTCCCTGCGAAAGAAGAGCCCGGGCAACTGTACAGTCTGGAGCAGGCCAGGCGGGAGAGTCATTTTGCAGGGAAGGCACTGGTGCTATGGTGCACAGGGATCTGTGCATGAGCCAGCAGCATCTGGGCAGCAGGACTATGGCTTGTCCATCAAGGAATGGAACTATCCTGCTGTTCTCAGAACTCAGGAGACCACATTTAGATACTGCATCTGGTTTTGAGACTCCCACTACAGGAAAAACACTGATAAACTGGTGTGAGTTTAGTGGGATCTCTCAGTATGAAGATTTACAGTAGCTCTAAGTCCTCTCTATAGAGAGCATTACTATGCTTAAACAGAATTAGATAGGGAAAAAAACCTACTATAAAAATAGCCCTATTAGAAATGGACATGTCCATTGAAATGCTTCAATAGTTAAAGTACATAATAGCCATAGAATCTATCTCAAATAACATAAGTGATTCCAGAATATATTATAAAACAGACATCATGTCGTTCCATTGGTTTCTTGTTTCTCCAAGGAAGGGTAAAAAAATATTGCCTTTCATCAAGCTCTCAGCCAAGCACTAGTAATAAGGGAAAGCAAAAAA
>Ga0065711_1037857_pt1 | contig 19407 bp, 6 predicted proteins | sample Hoacrofraction12_FD_59098 | JGI IMG/M metagenome (GOLD analysis project Ga0065711, IMG submission 59098) | Hoatzin crop microbial communities from Cojedes, Venezuela - Epithelial fraction 12 v2 (version 2) | ecosystem: Host-associated > Birds > Digestive system > Esophagus > Crop | place...
GGTGACGGAGCACTGGAACAGGCTGCCCAGGGAGGTTGTGGAGTCTCCTTCTCTGGAGATATTCAAGACCCGCCTGGACAAGGTCCTGTGCAGCTGCTGTAGGTGACCCTGATTTGGCAGGGGGGTTGGACTAGATGACCCACAGAGGTCCCTTCCAACCCTGAACATTCTGTGATTCTGTGAGCCACAGGAGTATGTGGAGTACTGTAACATGGAGCAGTAAGGCTACACATCTCCTTTGAAATTAATTTCATTTCAGAAAGTCTAATTTCTAGTTTCTCCTTCAATATCAGTATCTATCCTATGAATGGCAAACAGAAAAGCAGTACAGAGCACATCTAATCATTTCTATCCTCATTTCCACAGCATACGAATAGCTGAGAGTTACAAAATGGGAAGGGAAAGAATCATGTTTATGATAATATAATTTCCGAGTGCGCAGTCAAGGGCAATGTAGCACAACTGGCATGGCCCGAAAACTCTGTATGGGGAGGGAGTCCAACATACGGCAATGGGAAAGATACAGTAAGAATGGCACTTAACAAAGAAAGCCTTAGCAAACATGCTGTGCATTTTCCTATGCGCCGTTTTAAGCATCAGGCAAATAACTGAGGGCATTCACTAGAGGTAGCATGATCTTGCTAACATACAATGACAACAGAAAGTTTGTTCTGCTCTCACAGGGCGCTTCAAAGCGGGTGCTGAATGGCTGATTGCACAAATTAATATGCATCTATTTAATACAATCCTTCCACGTTGCATCAAACAAGCCATGGTTGAAGTTACCATTCAGGTTAGTTTATGACAGATTTTATTTCCTTCTCATTTATGCACTGTCATTTTGAAGACAAAAACATGAGGAAGAAATTCACAAAACTATATCCTAGGATTTAAAAACAACATACTTGCAACTAGAGATTCTTAGGCTGCTGCACCTTTACAGTTTCTACAGTGAAACTGAGGCCCTTTAAGTTAAAGATGTTTGCTTTGCCGTGCATAGGTAGCAAGGAGAGAAATATATTGCAAGGATTAACTGCTCACATTTCTGTTTTCACGAGGAAACATAAATGGTACTACTTATGCCTAAAGCTCACAGGTGCTGCACAAGGTTTTCCCTTTGGTTTTACCCAAACATGTCAATTCTTTCCCAACAGGAAAGCATCTCCAACTCAACACAGAACAAAACCTGGGCTCACAACTTTGTGCAAGACTGAACGTATCTGGTCCACTGACAATACATGAGGATTATATCATACATGAAGCAGCTGCAGTGCAGAGAGGATTAAGCATTAAAGATGCTTTTTTTTACACCTGTAGAAGACATGAAAATCTTTAAATTTTGCTCTCAAGTACAGGACGAAAACATCTGACAAATTAATTAATGGAGAAGTTTGTCTTGATGCTCTGAACATGGCACTAATGTCTGCTCCATCAGAATATCAGGCACAGCACCAAGCGAAATTCATTCAGAAGTTACATCCCTGTCTCTCAAAATGACAGGACGTTAAATGTGTCACAGTGCTTTAACTTTGTATGACCAGAACTAGACAATCCTAATCTCATCACAGAGCCAGAGACTGCAGTCTCATGACCCTCCGTATGATGTGAATCAGAACATACAGAAAATACCTTATACTAAGTGCTTAGTAAGAGGTCATCCATACATAGTAAAATGGATGAAGCAGTATGTCAAAGCACATCTAGAAGGGTGTGAGTCACCTGAGTGTCCCATGGGACCATATGTGCCATGGCCATTTGCACCCACGTATTCTCGGTTTAAAGAACTACCATTTCAAATTTACACATGCTTTAAACTGATGTAAATGATTATACAAAGAAAAGAAGGGGACAGATGCAATTCATCCTGACCTAGAACATTACATCCAAGACCTAGAATTGAAGGCCATCTTCAGAACAGACCTAGGAAAAGTAATAGACGACAAAAAGTTCAGTGATGAACACAGAAGAAAGAATCTGACAAACCCCCCAAACTGCATTACAGTACTACATGTACCTCTCACAGCACTAAGCAAATCATAGAGCAGGAGCAGGTGCAGACAGCAAGATGAGCAGCAGCATGCAGGTGATATGGTGCTTCCTCCGACTTTGTTGGCTGCAGTCAGAAACAAGAGACCCCACTGGGCTCTCAAGAACTCTCTCCTCTAGAAAGAGCAGCTAGCGTGGAAAATAATATTTTGGAAATGCTTTGGTGCTTAACGCATTTTATACAGCAACTCTTTTTATCATACATTTGTCTATTTACAAGTATGTAGTTTTAAGGTGATCATGCAGACCAGGCTATATACAGCTGTCAGTCCTTGACAGCTTACAAAAGATACTTATAATACAACAAAAGGTAAAAAGATATTCCATATGGTCACATTCGCCTACAATTTTCTCTTAGCTGACTCCTATTCTCTTCTCCTGATGGGCTGTTTGCACTGAAGAAAAGTAAGTGTTTTGTTCTGGGGTTTTTTATGAAGGTGTCCTTTTCTGCAGAACGTAATTCTCTAACTCAGAACAAAGTGAATGTGTAAACCTTCCATATGGACATCTTCTGTAAAATAGCTTTGTGTTTAAATGGGGTTTAGTTTGGACTTTTCCCCTTTCATTTTCCCGTATCAATTGCAAGGCTGCACTTTGGTCAAGTTTCGAGACACATGATATGAATGTGCATTACTGTTCAGTGAAGTGCAAAATAACTGCTTGTTGATATTAAACAAGTGATTTTTTTCCCATGCTTAAAAAGTAATCTGAGGTGAAGTAAAGAAATCACAAGCTAAAGTGTTAGAAATGCAAAGAGAAAAATCAAAGAAACAAGCGGTCACTGAGTTTCTCAGTTTCCTTCTTACTGATCAAACTAGTGGATTTTCTCACAGCTACGCAAACATTGTCTCAGAACAAAAGTAGTTGCAACTCAGCAGTGATGTTATTGGGATGCCTCACTTTGCAAAGTTTCAAGCTGTAATCTTAGCATAACATAATGACTCAGATGATGGCTCCCTTGCAAATGTGGCAGTGCAGTTTTAAAAGTGACAGCACTGTAGTGCATGTGTACCCATAAGAGCTTTAAAATATGTAGCTTGATACAAGCTATAGCATAGCTGTAGTTGGAAAGAGTTCAGGATGAACTAACCCTTCTTTCTGGGCAGGATTTGGGGATTACGCTTCCTCTGTGCTGCAACTGTTGTACTTGAGCGTAACCTACTTGTACATGGTTCAAGTGTGCCTATACCACACTGTACTGTAGTGCAAATGCACATCTAATAAAACTCCTGTGGGTCATGTGCCTTGTCTGTCTGTCTCAGTTTTTGCGCCTATTGTTATAGGGATCCTTATACTCGCCACTGTGCTGAGGTCTAGATGGGATGACTCAAATCTACTCAGATACAGCAATGGTTGGGCCATTTGAGCACCTAGAAAAAGAGCAAAAAGTAAATGACTTAGTAACATCCCCACATTAATACTGCTGCTGCTTAAAACCATCACTCCTCTCTATCTCATATAACACAGTTCTGTGAACTAATGGCATCCCTTTCAAAGAAGGAAATGGAAAGATAGTTGACAGACCTGTGACAAAAGATGAAAGTAATCAAAAAAAAAAATCCCACGATTCAGATTTCAAACACAGGACCTTAAAGAGATATACTTCAAGTGTGTGCAACAAAGCCAAGTCACGGTTGCTCAAAGTGACTGATGAAACACAATGCTTTTTACCTGAGGTTGGCTCTACAGGCCTGGTCTTGTGTTAACTTTCAATTGTAAGTAAACCAGTAGCCGAATACAGAAGAAAAACACTTTAAAAAAATCCCCAAACAAACTGCAAACTAATAGCACCACAAACTGCACCCTCAGTCCCACCTACATGGCTAAGCCAATTCTCTGATTTCAGAGAGGGTTTTTAGGGTCTATTGTAAAGCAGGAGCCAAGCATTCTAGCTCTTCCCATTTCTTAAGGGTTAGGAAAACATCAGAAACTTTATTCATATCATCCAGTCAATAAACTTATGCAAAGTAATGATCCAAATAATGTTTACCAGGGGGAGACACAAATTTTCTTTCCTTTCCCAGGTAACCAATAGCCACTAAACTATTTAGTTACCAACCCATAATTCTTATTGTAAAAAAAAGGTTGCTGAGTTTCAATATTGAGCTGGCAAAACCCAACACACAGGGCTAAAGAGACCCTAGCCATGAAGTGGAATAGAGTATACATGGGTGTGCAAACACACTTTTTACAAACTCAGGCCATTTAGTAGGGGAATAACCCTGCTGCAGCATGGCTTCCCCACATTTATACCTTCAGCCTCTTCTGTGGGTCAGAAGTCTGTACACTTACTCTTCACACCATTCTAATCTTCCTTAGAAGTAAGCAGGACTGGAAAAGAAATGCAGGCAGAATTTGGGATGCCATTGTGTGCCAAGTAACACCATTTGAGTTGTTCTGATCAGGAAAGGCAAACAACATCTCTGCTGTAGAGGGTTCAAGATACATTTTAGGGGCACCTCACCACTTTGCATCAGCATAAGATGCACCTAAAGTCTGAAGTGGGGGCAGTTCTGTAAGTAGAGGGAACACATCAAGTCAGCCCTTGGAAGAAGGCAAGCACAAAAGATTGTCCCGAGATGAAAACCTCCTGCAATTAATAATGCAGAGATGTTTTCTGAAAAATGGCATTCCTGCATCAGGTGCAGGGATCTGAGGTTGGAAAGCAAAATGTGTTTTTGGCACAGTGACAGGAAGAACAGCTGATAGACAGAGGGATTCAGAGGCACCATGCCAGCTCCAGAAGGTCAGAGGACCAGAACGGACAACGCAAGCTGGGTCCCTGAGATGCCGTTTGGTGCTATCCCATCTGATCCTCTGCGTAACCTCAGGGAGAAGAGGAAACTAGCTGGAATAAACACAGGAATATCTGGCACCATTTTGGAAGGACTGTATCTTCCAGAGACCTGAGATAACAAAATATTCTTAACAATAACAATAATAACAACCACCCCACACCAACAAAAAAACCCAACTCTATCTCTGAAAGAATATTTGGCCAAATTAAGAATTCAAGAGCTTTGTTCTCCTCACTTTGGAGGAAGTGGAAACACTGGAAATATAGGGTCTCTTTCATGCATTGGCCTCACTGTTCTTTCCTGTTTCCATGCAGAAAGCCTCTTTCTTCCATCTTATAGTTGGTACCAGACTAATCACAGAGTAGGAGCAGCTACAGAATGCAACCTAGACAGAAAGCTAGACAGAAGAGAATTAGAATTTAAGGCTACATTTGGTACTTTGACAAATATTTATCATTACTCCCATATAAAAAGTAATAGCATGAAAGGCTTTTAAATCATGGATAATATTACTCAGAAAATAGTGTAAAAGACTAAAACCAAAATCAGACCAAATTTCTGGTGAAACAGTAAGCTTCAGATTGCAGCCAGAAAAGCAATACACGATATGCACCCATGACCAAAGGACTATACGTATAACATACAAACAAATGAATGCTATACAAAGTAGTTCTCACTAACCTGCAACACAAATATGAGAGAAGCTGAATTCATTCTTTAAACTGCTGGAAAACAGAATAACCAAATATGAAGACAACAAAGTCCAGCAATGTTGAGATGTCTACTTAAATAACTTTAAAACTTTTCCTCTGACTTTGCTTCAAAGGTCTTGTGATACCTTCAAGCCTGCTGAATTCCAGTAATGAAAATATTTCTTGTACAGTACAGCCAAGAGATCTTTACCCTTCAAGATCACTTACTAACAGTTGCGTTCATGGGTGAACCAAAATGCCACTCTCGACTCTGGAGGCTTCTTAAATGTACCCAGGAATAGGTAAAGCAAGAATAAGAATTTTAAGTGTCAAATCAACTTTGCAGAAGTGACTCATGTTCCCAAATCATTCAAACACTTAAAAATGCTATCTTTCCCCAAATGAAAACCTTTTTTTGTGTGATTGCCAGCATTTTAAGGGTCTCCATGTAACTTTTAATACAGAAAGGTTAAAAATAAAGACAATCATCTTTATTTAAAAATACTGCAAAGGATACAAGGACCAACCAGGACAAGGTATTTTAGGATGACCACAGCCACCCATTGTCTTTATCAATTTACTGTCCAAAAACAGAGTAAAACGAAATACAACACAACTGGCAATACTAAACATTTGTGTTTGTAAAGTATTTGTATGTACATATCACACATGAAGACATGTATTACACAGAACATCTATACAATTATGGAGATGTATACTACAGAGAGTTAAGACCAAACTGTAAAAAACTGTTTTCAACAGTGAAGTGACGTAACTTTGAAAGGTGCACTGCCCATTTGCCACCGCTTCGTTACCTGCTCGCATCTCACTTCATCACCCTTCACAGCCAGTAGTGCCTGCCTTAGGCCTGGTTATCTTTTGCAGAAGTCTTTGCCTAACAGATTTCACACTTTTGGACCTTCCATTAGTAGCAACGCGCAACACGATACGTTTTTCTGCATACATCCCTCTGCAGATGATCACTATTGCAGTACCTCAGTTTCTGGAAGTGGGATTCAATTTGCCTAAACCCAAAACATCTATGGTGCATCTACTTACATGTACGTACATATCCATCCTTCTCCTAGGCATCTAACTCATTTCATACTTAAGAGAAACAGGCACTTTTAGAGTGGGGTTCATCTCATGCAAGGCAAATAGCTGAAATCCAAAAGAATCCTTGCAGCACCTTTTACCCATCTCTATCTCTCCACTGCCTACAGATATCTGACTAGCTCGGACATAGTTTAAAGTTAAAGCAGACAAATCTTGCCCTAGCTGCCCAGTCCAAGGTGCTTTACAAACTTGTTATGAGAAGAAATTGAGCTTTCTGAAAAATCAGATACTTCAAAGGCAAAATCAGAAACTCACTGCAATTTCAAGTGCTCTCAAAATCAAAAGCAGTGTGGCCAGCAGGTCGAGGGAGGGGATTCTGCCACTCTACTTTGCTCTGGTGAGACCTCACCTGGAGTCCTGCGTCCAGCTCTGGAGCTCTCAGCACAGGGAAGACATGGACCTGTTGCAGAGGGGCCAGAGGAGGGCTACAAAAATGGTCAGAGGGCTGGAGCACCTCTGCTATGAGGAAAGGATGAGGGAGTTGGGGCTGTTCAGCCTGGAGAAGGGAAGGCTCCAGGGTGACCTTACAGCAGCCTGCCAGTACCTGAAGGGGCCTACAAGAAAGCTGGGGAGGGATGGTTTATAAGGGCATGTAGTGATAGGACAAGGGGTAATGGCTGTAAACTAAAAGAGGGTAGATTTAGATTAGATATAAGAAAGAAATTACTTACTACAAGGGTGGGCACTGGAACAGGCTGCCCAGAGAAGCTGTGGATGCCCCCTCCCTGGAAAGGTGTCCCTGCCCATGGCAGGGGGGGTTGGATGAGATGATCTGTAAGGTCCCTTCCAACCCAAACCATTCTATGATTCTATGATATTAAAACTATTTTGAGAATTCAGATGTAAACTAATCTTCCAAAATGTCATGTATACACACACAACTGAAAATGCTGTCCAGTTAACAAAACCTTCTATAGCATGATGATCAGCACTGCATTAGGTGCCATGCTCCATCTGCAGTTTTACTGCATCTTTTTTATCTAGTTGGTTCAAATATACATCACAGGAAAGAAAAAGAGGCAAAGTCTTGATTCAAAGGCAATGAAGTTGCATATGATTAAATTTAAAGGGCACTTCATAAGTTTATTCAGCTACCTGATGGACTAAGTTTTTTCCCAATTTCTGCATGAGAATGTCTATTACCATTGAGGAAAAAACATTACACTTCAGTAATTTCTTCTGAAACAGGAATTATTTTTATGGCTAAGTAGTAGCCCTTTATTGAACTGTCTTTAAATCACTGTGTTGAAATCTGGTTCTATTAATTCCAGCAGCTCTGATTTTCATCACCTTCTCTCCTAGCCAATGTGTCCTGCTGAAAGGTTGCTGATGGAGCTAAGTGTTTACTTTCCAGCAAGAAAGGCTATCCTTTTCAGAAATTTCTTAAGCGATCCTTCTAATTAATTAGTCTACAGTTTCCACATCACCTTATTTAATTCTTTTTTTAATTAAGTTGTGGGGGTTTTTTGTTTAGTTGGGGTTTTTTGCTTGTTTTAGGAAGCTCCCAAAGCTCTCTCAGGCAGAAATATTTCTTGCTCTCTCTGCAAGAGATGCTTTTTGGATGCTTTTGCTACTGAGAAATTTTTTGCCTCTTCAGGGGACAATGAAACAATGACAACTTTGTATTGATTCCAAAGCATAATTCTACTTTTGAAGATTTAATTTGAATAACATGATCCTGACAACAACTTTTCATCCACAAGACAATGTAAGTCAAGTTCAGCCTCATGTCAGCGTGCACTGCCTAGATCCAAGTCCCATGAGCTGCAAAAATTACTTAGCTAACAATGTGATTAGGTAACCAGTTCTCCTTCAGACTGACTACATGGATGGATTCAAAGCTGCTTCTCCAACCGGTAACCAGGAAAGGTCTTAACAGGATTTATGCAGTGAACGCAAGCCTTCACAGGAATGGCAAGGGGACCAATTGCTTCTCCTTGAAATGAGAAAAGAAGCCATGAGGAAAAGTTCGACTGCAGTTGAGAGCAAAAACTGAGTCATGACTAACTCCTTCATTTACAGCTATCAGTTTCCGTTACTAACACTTTGTTCCTCTTAGCCCTGTGACTCCAAACCTTCTCATTATAAAGGGAGAATTATCCCACACAAAGCAAAAACATAATCCTCCTTCCTGAGCTCTGAAGGGATCTGGTCAAACCCTCCCTCCCGACAAACGGGAGAAACCATCACAAGAACCAGACAGTGGGGGAATGAACCTTGAGTGCTGCCTGCATTACTGGCCAAAGGCTACTCACCCACTCTGCTGTTTCTACATTTTTCCACCTCATCTTGACTATTTCATCTATTTATATTGTTATTTCTTCAGGCTAGGGGACATCTTTCACCACCTCCTCTACTACATGGTCTGACCTCACCTCGAGCCCATGGATGTTGTGTAAAGAAAACAAATAATGAAAAAAAAAAAAATCTAAAAACTTCTGGTTTATTTAATCATCCATGGGATTAGAATCATGTCTCTGATGTCAATCTGAAATTTAAGAAAAAAGCAAATAAAAACCCTGCAGTGAAGGCATTATTGGGTCCTGGAATCTTGGCTTATCTGTATATTTAGAATATACTTGAAAAATAAACATTCGAATTTAACATAAAATGAGACACCACTCACTTAACTGTCCTTTCTCACATGGTGATTGATATGAAATAAACCCATCCTACTTTATTCAGTCATAAAAAGAACTCAAGGAAGAGAATCATGAAGGTAAAGATTACTTTTTATAGGCCTGCTCTATACAGCGAATCCATACGAAAATGCTCCTCTGCTTTTGTTTCCCCATTTACAAACCAGTGACATTTGTCTATCCCAGGGAAGATTTTAAAAGTCTACAATTTTATAGCAGTAATTCATACCACATCCTTAAATTAACGGCCATATAGGAAAGAGAAAAGAAAATAATACATAGCAAAGGCAGAATTCAGTTAAGTAAGTTCCGTGCAGAGAAGCCATGTTAAAAACCATTTTAGGGTTTCTGAATGCATGAGATCTGCTGAGATAAAATTCTTAAGAGTCAGTGTTGATTTCAACATTTGTGCTGTACAGACCCTGAGGATTAAGTTAAGCACTGAATTCCAGAGTCCGAAGAACAGCAGCATTCTGTGAGTGTGATATTTCTGTCTGTATGGAGAGGTACCACTTGGAGGGCTTTAAAAGGCAACTTAGTCCCTCTTTTCCTGCAGCTGAGATACACTATGAACTGAGATTCTTTTTAGTTCATTTTGGTACTTCTTTCTTATCTTCCATTTTCTGCATCCAACACCTTCCCTCCGTCCCTCTCCTCCCCATATGTCCTTTGTCCGCTTTCCATGCTGTCCTTATCCATAAAATATTTCTGCAGACCTCTGCATGAAAGACAACATTAACTGCAAGGATATCAGAGCAACCTAGGATGTGATCTGTACCTGCATGCCAGTACTGTCTCTTTCAATCTTTCTCTGCCAATAAAGGATTTTATGGAATTGCAGGTGGTTTACTTGCTGTGCAGGAGGCTAAGAGCTGCACCATGTAACTATGGCAACAGCTACTGTGAAAGCTCTCGATTTTTATTGACATGCCTCACATAACCTCATGGAAAAATTTATACAAAGGGAGAAGCAGAAAATTAAACATTCCGAAGGCCAAAGGAAAATATTGTGGTGATCTGCATCTTTATGCATTGCTTAAATACTTCCCCCATGGTAAACTGCTTATTCTACTGTATAGCAGTAACATTAACATAGCATTTTAAAATTCACAGTTTAAACAGTAATTTAAGCCTCCACAATGCCAAAACAGAAGATATGCATTCAATCAGCTCAGAAAACACTGTAGCACATTGCTGTATTTGACAAAGATTCATCACTAGGAAACTGACACTACACAAATGGAGAGAAGAAATAAGGCGCACACTTTTTTTCATAGAGAGTAGTAAACATTTGCATAGGGATAGACTGAATTATTCCTCTTACAGAAAAGATAAAAGATGCATCGTTCTAAAAGCTATTTCTCTTTATCCAAAGGACACACGTTTAAAGAGTTTCGTGTGTTCACAGCAGCTGAGAACTATGTGAAAATGATACTGAGATGCTCTGTCCCAGTCTTAGAAATCTATGACTTGTAGACAAGTTTGACATTCCAAATCCAATAAAACAGTGTCCAGCTCGCAGCAAAATATGAATATGCCGCAGTCTGAAACGGCCTCAAGTGTCCTGGAAAGTTACCAAATCACTTATACTGAGCTTGAAAAGGCCACCTGTAAATGTGCTTCCAAGGCCATGATCCACAGTGCTGGAAACTTCGTCCTTGCTAATGGCCACCATTTATAGCCTTAATCTTTACTACGTTACTTCAGTTCTTTCCAACAATATGAACCAAAAATACTTCCAAAGATTTTAACAATAACCACCAGACCGAGAACTATTCCTGCTAAAATCTTGACCTTATGGACGAAGTGCATTTGCATGGTCACAGGAACAGCCAGTCTTGCAGTCAATGAATCAGACCAAAACACTTCACCCCTGTTGCTGGTTATTTCCCATTTGCAGCTCTGCTGCCATGATTTATTTCTCTAAAAAAGCACAATAATCCCAAGCACTTTTTACTCCAATTATCATTCAAAACAAAAATATTTAATAGCAAGGTTTAGGGAAAACTACTGAGCTGTTAATATAGCTCTTCTGAATCTAGTACTCCTGCAGTATATAACGCAATCCAGGCTGCCTGGAAAGGATGAAAATGATGTGTTGCTATGGGAACAAGAAGGCACATGTTTAGGTTGCTCATCTCTGAAGAGCTGCCCCACCAATATCTTTAAAGCCTGCTAATAAAATTTTAATCAATAATTAGAATAAAGAGAATTTCACCTCCTGTTTGATACCAGAAGCTTGGTTCAGACATTGTCAAGCTCTTTTAATGTTCCCTGCATCCAGCTATGCCCTACAACACTAAGAATGAATTTATGCACAAACAAAAATGTCAACATGAGCTTATCTAGTTCAACTACTTAAAATGATTATTCCACCCAGCAATTGATACCAGCTTCCCAATTTAAAATCCTGTGCATGTAGGAGTGTGGTTCTTAGTTTATTAATTGATGTGCTATACCTCCCTCTTCAAAAAAACCAACCAAAAAAATCAACCAACAAAAAAAAAAAAAAAATGAACTATTCAGTGACTATGGTCTCAAGGCCATTAACCAGGGATATACCCATTGAGAATGTGCCAGTTACCCCAGTACTGGAGTTCTCACTCACCACCTTCTCTAAACATCTGCTATTTCCTAGAAATGACAGTTTCCATCTTACCATGATTTACCCACAGACAGATCTTCCAAAACACTGGGGCTTATGAAGTAAAAATGTATTTCCAGACAGCCAAACAGAAAACAAGCCAAGTTACTTGCTGGTAAAACTCTGCTTGTTTCACCATTGTAATAGCAGAGAACCTGGCTCCAAACACACAGCCATTAATTAACTGTACAGTTAACTATGTCAGTACACCTTTTTGTTATTACATTGGGTAATCAATAAGAAAGACTTTGTTAAGGCTCTTTACTAATCTATTAACTCATTCTTCATAAATAAGTACAATGTTCAGAATATCAGAGTATGCTAATAAACAGTTAACAAGCTTTGTATTCTAGATCACAAAACAGTAAAGCAAAGCTTTTATGTAGCCATACATTATAAATGATTCTTTTTAAATTTCAATTGTTTTCCATTACTGTACACAATATTTCTGTTTCAGTACTCCTGGCAGAAGGACTCCAGTGGTCCATTCTGACAGGAAGAAAACCAACTCTCATACCTACCAGCCATGAATCTTTACTACACTCAGATCTTGAACCAGAATATTAGAAATGCCAACGTCAGAAGAGATATGAGCAACAACAGGAGCAATACATCCTCTTAAAGAGGGCACACTTCACTGGTTTCAGGTTTAGAGATTTAGAGTAGGGGAGATTTTCCACACTCTGCTCCCAGAATATGCCAGCACGTTCGAGCATATGGCAGTCTCTCTATCTGCTGGTATATTTGCGCTTGAAATTTTTTTTTCTAGAGAAAAACCCTTACACTAATCTCCTGTTCAACTGTACAAGATTTTTAAGGTGTTTGTTATTTTTAAATTAAACTTGAAATATGCTGATTTCCCTCAAAGAGGAACAACACTCCCATTTCCTTTCCCTGGCTTTGTAATTTATACGAAGACATAGTAATTGCAGGCACAAGCCTCCTCCAAACCAGGATCCCACTGTGTAGGCATTATGCAGTAGCTATGTACGTAGCTTCAGATTGCAGCTGAAGTTGAAGATGTTTCCATTTTTCATGAGAGCACTAAAGCATTGGAAATAATCTAAAACATTTCAGGACTAGCATTCCCAAAAATATAAGTAATTGCACTTTGCCTACCCTGGGAATGCTTAGCACACTCAGAAATCCATTGTGAAATTCTATTTTGTTTTTATAACAGAACATACAATATCAGATGAACAGTAAGTTAGGACAATTTACCTTTATAAATCTTATTTAACTGAGGCTTATAAAAATGTATTCCATCAAAACTCTTCAGAATAAACATTCCATTCTTGGTAGAATATATTTACCCAGAAACTTAAATGAACTAAAATTGGTTTGATTTTCCATCCTAAATAGTTCTATTTTTGAACAGAGACATATTTTTGATGTATCACTGAAAAATCAGCATTTTTTTCAAGAGAAGACAAAAATGACAAAAATTTTAAAAGGATCTTGGGGGGGTTTTTTTAAAGGCTACAATACTTTTCAGTTGCTTCCATTTTCAATGCATGTGTTTCTTCCCCTAAGGTATCCACTGAGATATTTAAAAGGGTTTATTTGCTTACAGCTAATTTACTCACATTAAAAAACTCCTGTCATACAACACTGGCATTATTCAACCTGTCATAGGAGACATTGGATACTAGGGACAGCAGGTTGGGACAGTCACATGCTGTCTGGAAAGGCTCACACAAGTACACACATATTGCTCCTTCTCCAACCACGCCAAAAAAAATCCTGAAAACAACCATCATCCAGTTTTTATCAGCAGGGTAAAATATGACCAAATCTCTGAGCATTTTGGTAAATAAGTATGTTAATTTACCCCTTCAGCTATAAAAACCAGGATCTCAGCAATACAGTTCCCCTTGGCTCAGAGGGTTAATAGGACAGCATTTCATTCCTGTTAGTTTTCAATGGCTTGGCTGCTCCCTGGGCATCTGCGCTGGCTACCAAACCATTTTCAAATGTCCTTCCATCCAGGCATCTCTCTCCTGAGCGTCAGTCACAGTTATGAATCACAAAATAAATGCTTCAGATGCAACAGCGTTAGCTCCAGTTTTCAACAGAAAATTTTGGAGACAAACAGCTTACAGCAAACAGAGGAAGACATAGGGACATTTGGAGTACAGTGCCCCCAGCCTCCCTTCCTCAGGAAGGCTTCCTTTTAGTCATGACACTTTAGCTACTTCATATGACTTCTACTGCCTAAAAGTCAGCATGCGACTTCACCATTCTCCTTTTTTCCATGTCTGTATTTCAGACCCAACTTTTTGTTCAGAACTTTCATGGATCTCGGACAGGAATAGCCTCAGGACGTGGAATAATTTAGGCTGGACCTCTGGAGATCACCTGCTCCAGCCCTCTGTTTGAGTTCTTACCACTACCCTACTCTTATGCCTTGCAATTCCTGCACTGCTGTGAAACACTTCGCACCAGGCACTATATGCAGAGAAACTCCTGGGTGCCACCGAGTAACCTAAGGCAGCTTAATGTTTGCTCATCTCAACCAAATCTCCCATTTTCCAAGCTCGTAGGATCTTGCTTTTCCTCCGTTAGCACTTCTCTGCACACAATAATCCTCTTTCTTTGCTAAGAAACTCAGTGTGACTCTGCAAAAAATCCTATGCACCAGCCAGATCCCAAATTGCATCATTTTCAGAGAGGGCTGTGTTTTCCACTTTTTCTTTTCTTTCTTTTGTTCTAAAATTCAAAAAACACACAAGCAGCTAATTTCTGTGATTGAGTAAAATGTACCACATGAACTAGGCAGATGAGCTTTCTCTCTGGACACTGAAGGGTTGCTATGATTCAGATATTATGGTCAAATATTGAAATTTCCACAAGCTACAGATATGCTGATATAAGACAAAACCATCAGAAGGTTGATCTATTCTGAGATCCATCTCAGAAGAAGGTTGACTACACACTTTGAAATCAGGTTCTGTTTCTGTCTGTTGGAATTTGACAGATTTCAGTCATTTAAGTAAGACAAGATTGCCAAGGAGGAATCCAACAGTACAGTGCAGCTTTCAAAAGATCCTGAGAAGACACTAAACCATAATTTCCTTTGTCCCAGTGGAAAATGTAATAAACAGCAAATTGCTTTATTTATACACATTGGGTCCCTTTGTCCTTATTTTTCTTTTCAAAATTTTACACAGATTCACATTTATTTACTGCTTGAATTTTGCAATAGCACCACACCACTTGACTCCACCCAGGAAATTTACTTTGAGGTGTTATTTTTGCCTTCTCTAAAATCTGGCAGACCTGGCAAACAGGAAGATTTGACAGGCTCCCTATAGCTCTGGGCATCAGAGCCACAAGAACAATGTGTTTGGGTTTGGTTTGGGGGTGGTTATTTTTCCTTCCTTTCTTAAGAAAAGAAACCTTTATGCCGATTCTGGTCTTAAACACTGCATCTTGAACAGTGTGACACTAGGGAAAACAAGATCCACAGTGTCAGCCACTTACATGTGTTCTCACGTAGTCACCATCTGTTTGGTAGTCCCAGAAGTCAGCAGCTCATATCACAAAAAGCACTGTCATTTTCAACACCCTGCTGACACAGGGACCAGGGAGTGAGGGACCGAGCTCGCTAGCTGCTGAGCCATCAGGTTATGGCCTCAAAATGTACCAGCAAAGAACCATTAAAAGGTAGTTCTTCAAGGTCTTTTCCTTCTCTTGCTTTTCCTAATGACAGGTTTCCCACTGATAATAAAAGTGCTGCAGATCACATTGCATAAATTTGCTAAACAATTGCAATTTTACAAACTTGCAAGTCCACAAATGTCTCTCACTGCATGTGTCTGCAAGAATGAGTTTCTGTTGAAAAGAAAAAAAAAACATAGAAACAAAGGCTACAGTCCTTGTCAAAATAAGCCATTTGCCCTTTATTCAGTACAGCAACTAATTGTTAAGTGAGTCAAACAGGACTTGGGAATCATCTTGAATGGCCAAAGGGATTGTCTCCTGGGCTCTTGTGGAGGAATGATACAAAACTTTGCTGTATGGTAGGATGCAGTTTGCTTTCTCCAGCTTAACTGGCCTCTGTACACGAGTGTGGGGAAGCTCTGGCCTTGGTACCCTGTCCATTCCCTAAGGGCTTAAACAGCACAGTGGGCTCTTCACGACCATATTGCTCAAGCTCTGATTTTAGGACAAAAAAAAAAAAAAAAAAATCTCTGATGACCAACTTGCCAGCACATGATCACAACATATGTAAGTCCCAGTGAAGGACTTGGCACTGGCACCTGCAAAACACAGTGACAAAAATTTCTGTCATCTCAGATGGGGAAGGGAACAAGCTCAAAAGAGATAACCTGCTCACTCCCCTATACATATGCACATATACAAAAAAATGTATATATAAGTTTAAATCAAAATATGGATTTCTCAAAGCATTATTCCTTGGTCTATCATCTTATTCACCTTAAAAGAAACTATAAATTCTTCACATCTGCATTATTTGTGACATTTTAGGCTTCTACTTAGAAATCTTCAGTTTGTTTCCCAGGAACAAGAGGGCCTGACAACCTCCAGCCTCGTGACTGGGTTGGTCTTGCCAGCAGAGATGATGATGTAGTATTTGCATTCCATAATTCCCTCCAGCAGATAAGCAGATTTCTGGTTTTAGAGAAATACACCAATTATTTTTATGCTATGTATGCATCACCTTTTTTCTAACGCTAGTTCTGGAGCACTTCTATCTGCTCATAAATGTAGAATGAAAATTTTCCTAGGCATGCTCTTCCTTTTCTAGCAACTACTACTTGAGAGATGAACTGTGAAGTCTTCCTCCTCCCTTCTCCCTTTCCAGCCTTGTAAAAAGAGCCATGTAACAGACTCTGCTCATTGGAGGTATCACTGAATGTAACTGTTTCAGTAACAAGAACCTTGTTTCCCAATGAAGTAGCCCAGCAACTTGCAGAAGTGTGGACTTGGAGACACAAGCAGAGAATCCTGGAAAAGCCTCCAAGATTGTTCTGTCAAGCTTTACATTCTGATCACTGAGCTCTCAGTTCCTAAGCAGACCACAACAGCAGACAGCTTACGCAGCCTCAATTTACTGTGACCTAAATGTCATACCAGAACAGTACTAATACTATTTCTGTTTTGGTAGTAACAAAAAGACCCCTGCAGGAATACCAGACACCGTCCTGCCCTGTGTTCCCAACACCCATCAGTAGAAGTTAACTGAATAACGATGGCAAAAGCTGATCACTAGTAATTCAGAATCCACTTTCATGTTAATACAGCAAGAAAGCCACTGCACTTCACAATGACACTGGGTTGCCAGGGGCTCAGACCAGGTGGAGACCACCACGGGAACAGTGTCATGTTTCTCCAGACAGCTGCTGTGTACCACAAGATCTTTCACTGCCTTGTGCACTGGCCAGCCCTCCAGGCATTGCTGCCACTCTCCTAACTTTCCTTTCTAAGGTTAATCTGAGCCTTGATCTTGGAACTGCTTTCTGGGCTACGCAGAGAGCACAAAGAAACATAATTTGAGATGGCCAAAGCCAAAGGAGATAAGACAACCCAAGGGTAGGCAGACAAATACAGACACTGAAGGATTAGGGGCAGCCAGAGCAGCTTCACAATTAGACCTTCCTGGCTGGAGAGAGACACGCGCAGGACTGACAATGAGCAAGCGAAAGTTTAACAACATAATATTAGCTAAAAGCAGCAGCAGGAGATGAGCAGACTTTCTTCACACTGCAGGGGATCAGAGATAATTCAGAAAACAGAGACAGATTCAATTTAATATAGTAAATTAAAGGGAAACCAAGAGAAAAATTGGGGTCAATCTGGTATGCACATGGCGTTCTTATTGACAAACAAGCAGACAACAGGGTTTTTACATTTCAGAGGTCTCCAGAAAAGAGCAGCATGCAGAAGCTCAGCAGATGGCCTTGAAAAAAACCACCTGTTCACTTCAGAGCCCCAGTGGGAGCTGAGCCCTTTCAAAAGAACTGGAATAGTCTCTAGCTATGAAGCAACCACCAGCAAGAGAGGTGAATTTGCTTTCATAGCATTTCCTCTGGTTCATTCCAAGTTTCCCTGCTCATTCGTGTTCAGTTAAAATGCCATTCTTTTTTTCATAACTGGTCTTGCAGTTCGCAGCAGGGGAGGAAAAAGAGTACAAACAAAAGCACTCAGTAATTCAGCCTCAGAAATGCACCTGAACCTGCAGCTCCAGGGCTCTGACAGCAGCACTGAAACAGCCTGCTGCCTCCCCTGATGTTCAAGGACAGTGGGGTACATTGGTCTGTGCATTTGTATTCCCTGCCACTGCATTGGCTTGGCCTTTCTCCTTGCTCACCCAAGCACAGACATCATCTCATCATCGGAGAGATGACCTATGAGCAAACTGCATTGCAGCCTGCACTGGCTGGGAACCGAGCCCAAAGTGAGGGCAACAACATGTAACAGAGCTACACGAGCAACAGACATGTACAGCTCTTGACATGCCTGGACGTCAACACATATACTCTCTCTGCTGCAGTAAGCACCCATCAGCAGATGCGTAACGCTGCTGCAATCTCCAGAAACACCCTTTGTTTCTGCTGTGTATGTAGTACCAGAGTCTGGGCTTATTTACTTTAAAAAAATAATGAAGCGAGAGAAACGGATGTATTGGTAGCAAAATATTTTCCTGTGCCTACTGCAAATCTGGTATCTCTCACTGACCACAAATACAGAAAAGAAAGTATCTGGGAGAGAGAAGATAAGGCTTTGCTAACAGTAATTTTCATTTGGAAGTGAAGGGAGCCCTCATTGAGAAAAAAGGCAGAGGAGATAAAGATAAGATCAGAGATGGTGAAAAGTCATTCATAAAGGGCAAGAGGGAAAGGGGGGGGAGAAATCAATCACAAGTACAGACAAGATCAAACGGCAGCATACCAGTAAAAGCCGTATTTCCTTAGGAAAAAAAGCTGCAAGGATGAAGAGGCAGCACAGCACCATGCTGTGAGGAGTGCTGCTCTCCGCACCCACTGCATAGGAGAAAGTTGTTCTTTCTCCATAGCAACAAGATACTTAAAAGCCAATCTGGAGACTGAAGACCAGCTTAAAAACAAAACACAACATGTATCAATTTATTATCTCTATTTTAAGCCTCAGCTGTGAAGTACACAGGATACTATTTGTTTAGCCTAAGGAAGCATCTTCTCCCATTATACCTCCCTGTCTCAGAACCACCCCTTGGTGTGAAGCAAACTGTGGGACTTACACATGCTCCCTAGTCTTAGCAAATGCAAATGCATTAGACATAAACACCCCTTGCAGCAGCCCGAGGTGCTCACAGCTGAAGCCTACCAGCTGCTGCCTTTTGCAGGGACTGCAGGAAGGCATCAATACCTCTCATCTCTTCTCACAGGACTCAGGGACGGAGTCGCAGCCTCTTCATAATGAAAGACAAAAAAAAAAAAAAAAAATCCAAAAAACCACCCCAAAACCTG
>Ga0065711_1010323_pt1 | contig 19405 bp, 12 predicted proteins | sample Hoacrofraction12_FD_59098 | JGI IMG/M metagenome (GOLD analysis project Ga0065711, IMG submission 59098) | Hoatzin crop microbial communities from Cojedes, Venezuela - Epithelial fraction 12 v2 (version 2) | ecosystem: Host-associated > Birds > Digestive system > Esophagus > Crop | place...
CCCCCCCCCCCCAAATATTCCAGTTCAGCCTCAAACTGCAAGCAGGCTTGCAGCCTCTGGAGTGGAGAAGATCTGCTTTGTGCACTGTGTTCTGTTCCCAGGTAGCTGCAAAGTGGTCTGCACGCTAAATTTGTGACTGCTCCCTTTATGTTTGTCTTAGGTTCCTTATGAAAATAGTTGATGGAATTTAACAATAACAACAATAATACACAATCTCTTTTCAATTTTTAAACATCATGAAAAAATGTGTTCCATCTTGTTTTAGATCTCAAACAAGTAGAGAGAGAGTAACTATTTTTAATTCAACCTGCTCATGGTATGTTCATTTTGGGATGTCTGTGCATGTCACCCCTGCAATATCTTTCCCTCTGGATATTGTTTCCCCTTTTTCCTTTTTGAGCCTTCATCAGACAAACTCACTGCCCTTGTTCATCTTTCAATCTGTGCAGCCTCTCTGTGATGGTACTGGTCTTGTGTCCATGCTCTTCTAGAGAGCTTCTCCCTTCATCTAGCCCTGCAGTATCCTTGGCCTGCTAGGACCTATGTTAAAAGTTCCTTAACTAAATTGTATACATATTTAATTCTTTGAATTCCATTTCTGTGTTCTCCTAATAAATCCTATAGTAATTCCTTGTCTTTTCGTCGATGCTCACTGGGGTAAAGAAACAAAAGCAGTTACCACTATCAATGTATTATGGGCTAACGGCCTGCTTAACTTCAACTCCTCCTTTATACTCATTAAAGAAAAGGTTAAATAATCCTAATATGCTCAGACCTACACTGAACATTTCTTGTCCCTGCCCTAATACAGTACAAACTGATTTAAACCATCCTTCAATAATTTTTTTGCTCATGGCGCATCACTCAGTTTCCATTCCATGTGACAGTAATCATATCCAAACAAAAAAAGAATTAAATAAACGTGACGTTTCGTGACACGCTGTATCAGATGCTTTCCTAAATTAAAGGAAACCACCCACAGCTTCGGAACCCCTGCTAGGCACATCACCCCCTTCTTCCTTTGAAGCCAGGAAGCCAGACGTGGATCCACCGGAAATATCATGACCGTGGTGGAACCGTCATGACTCCCAGCCCACCCTTGGTCCCAGGGTGGGTATTACATGCCTTGTCCCACACCTTCATTTGGTGCGTAGCTAACACAACCCAGAGATGAGGGTGTGTGCGTCTGGTACCACCACGTGTCTGAACTGCAGGGTGTCGGGTCGCTATCTGCACAGTGTTAACGTTGCCGTTGGCTCAGTGTGCGCCTGCACTCCCTCCTTGGCTCACCGGACCTGGTGGCAGTGGCCACCACCATAGCTTTGCTAGCCTCAGTGAGGGAAAGGGCCAGAGAGTGGGTTATTGCTGGGGTGGTCAAAGTGGGGGAGCCAGCTCTTCGCAGTGACAAAGGGGCTGAGGAGAGCAAGGAGCCCCGGTCCCCACCTCGGTGACGCCAGGGTGCACGCCGAAGGGAGCTCCGTGCTGCTTCATGCCTTGCATGCGTGCGGCTCAGCCGGGTCTGTACTTCCAGTAATTCAATCAGGACAGTCACGTCGTAACCATGTGGAGTCAGTTACCAAGTCACAGTGAATTACTGAGGAAAGGATTTCATAATTAAAAAGGACAATAAAACGAAGAGCTTTCCACAACAGTGAAGTCCAGAATTACAATGATGACATACAAGAAACAAGAAAACAATTAAGTTTGGGCTTAGTTTAAGCCTGGGCAGCACCTCTCCAGAAGACAGCCTGGCCCTGTTCACTCCCCAGCAGCCTGTAGAGGGTCAAAAAAAAGAGGTGACAAGGAAAGAAGTGAGAAAGAGAAGGTAGGAGGAAGAGGTACCCTCTGCCTTTGGTGGTTAGACAGGGAAAGAGAGTGCTCTGGAGCCATCACATGGAAACAGGGCACAAGACTTGGTATCAGCTGAGGGATTCAGATACAAGGAGAGGCGTATTTAGGAGAAAAGACGTCTGTGGGGAGACACAAAGAAAAGCAATGCTAGCAGTGAACAAGGTGAACACAAGTCTCCTTCTGGCCCTAGTGCTTAACCCACAGCACTCTATGGAAGAATTGTATTTCAGGTAACGTCCAGCTTCTTGCCTGTGTCTGTCGCTGAGCTGTCTGAGTCTTTGTGCCAGCTGGCTTTAAGGCACCAAACCAAATTACTTTCCTGGCAGGATGAACAACAACAGCAAAAAAAAGTGAACAGGGTTGGACTCAAGCTGTCCTGCAATGATCTACTTTCTGCCTTGTTCTCCAGATCACCCTGTGATCAGAATTCCCTGAGGGGACCATGCCAGGTCCTTGCCAGTTCTTCCTCAATCTGTTCTACCTGGGTACGTGTGGCTGCAGGCACTGTGAAACCTGCTTGTTCTAGGTCATATCTTCTTTTTTAAAACACGAAACCCCCCAAACCCAACCCAAAAAGTAGCAAAGATAATGTTAGCCACTTGTTCTTTGTGTGACAACCTTTGCTGACAGCCAGTACATCAGAAGAGTTCTTGTTTGAAATGTAAATCCTTCGCTATTTTAAGATCCCTGTGTGTCACACATATGGTCATCTGCTGTGCAGGACAGAATAGCTGGGACGGTTGTTCACCTCTGGAAGCTGTCAGAACTTCCATATGTAGTAGAGGACAGGGTGTTACACAGATCAGGAGACCTTTCTTCATGATGAGGAAGACAAGGCTCCTCAGTTCTGTCCTCTAAAATACTCAGTAAAGTTATTTTCATAAAGTATTCTGAACTTCTACAAATGAAAACCATTAATGGATAATTATGGTTGTGATGCCTTTAGGTAGTCATGGGCTGCGCATACTTACACTTTATACTATAATATAAATCCTGATTTTACATGAGAACATCTGTTTTCTCCTTTGTTTCCTGGACTAAATGAAAGCCCTCATCTGAAATCCAAATCTGGAATTAATCCTCACTTTTCAGATGAAAAGGAGGTGAGTTGTCTCCCATTTTGATTATTAATCAGCTGGGCGAAAGAGGTGATTTGGCTCGTTTCTTGATTTGCCTGTGGAGAAATCCTTGCAGGTGATAGTCGTTTCCATACTATGAGATACTGTCCTACCAAGTGGAAGAGCTTACCTGTCCACCAAGAGCATCACGGAAGGAGAAGACCTCTATAAAGTGCTACCAAGAAGTGCTAAAATGGTAACTTTACACCTAGCAGACGCAGAGGTAGGAAGAAGAGTGAGTTCAGCACTGCATTATTTTAGCTGGACAAAGATCACAAGTTTCAGAAGTTTGTGTGTCACAACTGAACTGAAGCATTTTCAGACCTAGTGTGTTCAGATGAATACTGTACCCTGCTTCAACATTTACTCCTTTGTAAAGTATCACTAACATCATGTGACTGAATAGCTAACCAAATTACTTATTACCTTCTGCATTTCATAATTATATTGCTTTGTTGATGGTGTCTCACTTATAGGTCTTAACCATTCTCAGTAATTTCCATGTAAAAGTGAAAACAATTTTTGCTACACCTACACCCACAGTCGTTTGGTACAGAGCCATATAATGAAACTTATTTATGTCTTTCAGGCAACAAATCAAAGCATGCCTACATTATGTAAACATGATTTTTGCTGTGCAAACATATCAATGAATTATCCAGGTGGCTAGCTGAAGACAAAAACACTAAAAACGCAAAGATAAATAGAGTCGATTTCTGAATGGAATGCTAAGAATCTTACACAATTAAATTTCTCAAATTCAGTTTAACCTGATGATAGCTATTGCTGCTCATGCTCGTGGGGGAAGTTCTGCCGAAATCCTAGCTCGAGGTGTTTAAAAAAAACCCGGTTTACTGACAATTAATCAAATAGAGCAAGATCTTCCCCTGCAGAACTTCCCAGGAGGTACTATTAATGTCAATGGAAATGGAATTTTATCCATTGAAGTGGACCTGATTCAGATGAAGCTCTGTTTTTCATCTAGCATGGTTCTGCACTCACTACACTTTCTTTTGTAGTGTCACAGGTAAACGAAACCAAAGTGAAACACAAGGAGAGGCTCGGGTCTGAACCGAGGTCCACTTGGAAATCATCAGTCAGGCCTGGCATGCACAAAAGAGAGCACTGCTTCGCATGTCTCAGGGAACGTTGTCAAACGGCAGCTGAGGTTCACGTTTACAGTAAAACACAAGACCAGGGCAATATTGCTTGTCTCTAATGAGAAGTCCTATTGTCGCTGGCTGTCCAGTGGTGGATGCCTGTCACTTTGATGAAATGAATGCTAGTATACTGTCCTAACCCATTAGGACAATATTTAGAGTTTTAATTGTATTAAAAGATATGCCAACCATTTCCCTGCCCACCTGATGTAAGAATTCAGGTTGATTTTTCTACTCTGAGTTGTTATCACACCTTCACGATTGATAGCGATTACCTGGTTTATACTTCCTCTTCCAGACGCACTGTAAAGCAACGCGGTACCTGTAAACTTAGTTTTTAGTATCTGGTAATTCTAATATTTAAGTGAGAAAAAGTGTGTAGCGACATACATATTTCTCCTTGATCTCATGGATGAGCGTTGCCCAAAGACTCTGAAGCATTTGACAACACACCCTTTCCTGGATCAAAGAAAACTCACATCTGTCTCTCAGCTTGGCGTGGTCATTTAAAACATCCCTTCCCTCCTTTGGCTCCAGAAAACAACCCTAAGACAAAACCCATACACAAAAGCCACTAGAATTCATACAAATTAATTTTCATTGGCATTTAAAGCAAATTCCATGGAACTAACCACAAGTATTTGGAATCTCTCTCCTGGGTAATGGTAGCACAATGGGACTGGAAAGGGAATAGTGCACACCTGGATATACAAACTCCCCAAATCAAAGGGTTAAAAACAAGGGATCATTTGTTCTTAAGGGATACAAAAAACACATTCACCAAACAGCTGCCGTGTGACTTGAAACAAAAGCTTGCAAGGGGCAGGTTTTAATGCGAAAATATGAGCAGCAGGGAGCAAAAAACATCTCTGATCCTCACGTACCTCGCAGCTTTAAATCTCTCTTTTCCTCGCACCGGTAACAACTCAAGCATTCAGTTCGCCTCCTTTTGCCCGACAAGTTTGCCTCCTTCTTTCAAACAGCAGCAGCTGACAAACACTGCCAGAACTGAGCTATGTCAGCTTGCGCCCTCCGGTCCCTCATTGTTCGCTGCAAATAGAAGGATATTAGTGCCTGGTTTCTGACCACTGTAGTTAAACACCTTAAAGCCTAGAAGTAAACTTGCCTGTAAATCAGAAAGGCAGAGAGTTTTCTCATTTCGTCAAGTGTAGTTTTACTGTCTGCTGTCACCACAGCTGTCAGCAGGATGCTTAACTGCCCTAATTGTCTAAGGGCTCTTTCCCTCACCCTAACTAATTGTTTAGATCTGCTAATCTGCATCCGTCATCTGTGAAGGGGCTAAGGCTGTTCTCATCTTCCAGTTTATAGGAATCAGCTATAGTGAGTCCGTAACAGGATCTACAGGGTTTACCTACTACCCCGTGGTTAGAGCGTTGCTTGCAGTTGGGTGAGTGATGCTGTCTTATGAGCTAGTGAGGATGAGGAGGATAAAATCTTTGGGAGACAGTAAATCACAGCAGTCACCAAAACTGTGAATTAAGAAGAAATAATAGCACAGTAAACAGCTACAGCCCTGTAATGTCAAACCCGACGAGAAGTGGATAGAGGGACTATGTCAAAACCTTGTATAACCAAGCCCTTAGACAGATCTCACTGTATTTGCAATGTGTGTGTGATTTTTTAATGTTAGGTATGAAAAATTAATGATGTGAGTATGCATTGCTTCTGTATATCAAATGCTGTTTTTCAAATGATTCATTGCATTTCAAAGGACTTTCATCTCAACTTATTTATACAACTTTCATACAGAGTATAGCACTTCATTCAGTCAAATGTTTATCAAAAGTCATTTATTTAAAGACTCTTTTCTGCACATATTGTTTACATATGGAATGTCATCATTTTATGTGGGGATTTTTTCCTTTTTTTTATTTTTCAAAAGACCCTTGGAAGTAAGGTTTGAGATTCTTTAGGCTTTTCTGGTCATTCTATATAAATATCACGTGAGTTTGCCAAGTATTTGTTGTGATTAATATCTAGCTGGAATTATCTGGACTCTGTAAGCAGAATTCTGTCTTAAGTGAAGACTGTCCACCAGTCAGCAAATCCCAGGTTGCTTCTGTTACCAGTCACAATTTACTAGCCGCTGATCCTGCACTATTCTACCAGTGCAGACAAAAGGCATGGTCAAATCACAGAAAATTATTTTTGTGACTGTAAGTTAGTGCCAAGGTTTATTTATGTCTATAAAATCTGTGCTCAGGTATTTCAATCTGCCTGAACTTTAATTCTGGTTCTTCACGTAGGCCTATTATACAGCTTGGGTCTCTACATGAAATTCACTGCAAACATTTGCTCTGGTTAATTGTCAAGTAACATCTTTTTGCTTGTTTTACCTGTTTCCTTTTGAGCACTGTCTTCTGCTGTTTCTTGTCCTTGTTGCCTTCTTTCCCCTAGGCCAGGTGCCACAGCTGTCTTGAGTGCCTTACTGAGGATGCTGGGCCAAGCTGGAGAAGTTATATGAAGTCAAGCACCAGCACAGCCTTGCTGCTGGCCACAGAAACTCTAGGTACCAGCTACAGGGATGGAAAGGCTCTTGCCAGGCGAAGGAAACACCTGAATATTATTTAAGGTCTGTGGCTTTTGACACTCCCTAGTTCCTCCCATTAAGTAAGTGCAAGGGTTCAGGCATAACCACAAGATACTTGTCATATCTGATCCTCTTCTTTCCCCTTCCTTACAGCAATTGGAAAGTCCTGCTCCAAGGAGCTTACAATTTAGTATGTGTAGATATGGTGAGCATTATGCAAAGGGAATACTGATAACTCGTAAAACCCAGTAGTGATCAGTTTCTTTGAAGGATTAAATCCTAAATTGTAAAGAAAGGCAGAGGGTGGGAACAAAGACTAGAGCATCCCTGATTTTGAAAAGGGGAATGGAATCGCTGAAACTTCATACTTAGAAATCTTAAAAATTAAGGGTGCTACTTTGAAGTTAGTCAGTTAAAAGATTGCTCTGCAGACAGCCAAAACAGGTGGGGTTTGCTACATTTGCTTAAGCAAAAAAGACAGTGTAGGGTAAATGGTCTCCTAATCTTGTCACTTCAACTAAGTTCCTAAAGTGTGATGGGATGACTTTTGCCCTGAGAGATTAACTGAATTGGTCTCACACAGGAAATCTATGGCAGAGCCAGGAAGCAAGTTTACTGCAGAGCCTTACTTCTAAGACAGGGCCTCATAAAATCAGTAGCCATCCATAGCCAGGAGATGACCTGTCCTCTCCCTCATTCACTGTTTCTCTATAGACTTTTATTTTCAGGGGAAGTGATTATAGCAAACTCTGTAAGACCTCATTCCTCATTTTGTAAATGTTCAAATCTTAATAAGGGTACGATTATGAGAAAGGAGGTTTTAAATGAACCAAATCTGTGCCAAGCAGATGAAGGAATCTTTGAAGTGATCCCACCTTTGATTTATGTACTGGCTAAAACTGGAGTTTCAATCTAGATTTCCTCAGCAAATCTCTTAAATCAAAAGTTTCATTGCGCTGCAGTTCAGGAATTAATTTGACAGTGAGACTAAGGGGAAAAATATTGTACCACAGAACAGTAAACTGCTGTAACTCTGAAGTTAAACTGAAACTAAAGAAAAACATGCTTTGCGTTATTAGTATGATAGGGCTTTAGCCAGCCCGCAACTTCCTCCTGACTCTTGGCCTGCACCGTTGTTCTCAGGGAGGTTTCTGATTTTGGCCAAATGTTCACTGAAATGTGTCCTCTCTTCATGGCTGGAATAACAGGTTCCAATCAGCCTAACATAAGGACAGAGCAGTATTTTAGATTGAACTTGTCCAAATATTATTGTTATATTATATTTCATAATTACTTTGGATCATCCTTCTCCTTGCATTAGAAATGTGTTTTGGCTCTAGAGTCACACAGTACTGACACCTCAGATATAATGGTTCTTACAGAGCCATGAGGCGGCTGTTGGTGTCTTTTCTTTATGAACCTGATTCAGCAGAGTGTTTAAACAAGTGCTAAAACTCATCCCTCTTCAGCAAAATGCACTGGACAAGCTGCGCTTGACCTCAGGGCAGCGAACCCTGTGCTGAAGGCTGTGGACTATTGAGCACCTCTTGAGCCACTGTAACTGCGTAGTTTCTGGGGAATGAAAGAGTTGAGTTTGAGCTTTTTCTGGCAGAAGAAGGACCTGAGTCCCTGTCTTTCGTTTCTGGGAACGCGTCCTGACCGCGAGGGCATGCAAAGCATGATCGGTGCTATTTGGAAGAGGAGTCAGAAAGAGCATCACCAGAGTGACCTGCATTCCTAAATCCAGTCAAAATTTTAAAACCCTAAACCTTAGGCGTGTTCATCCAGGATATAAAGGAGATTTCAGACACAGCCTCTCTTCTGGGGCCCTCAGGGTGTCGTGCCTCCAGCTCTTCACCTGTATGAAATCCTTTTACCTATATTTGCTCCGTGAAGTCTTCTTGCAGAGCTGGGTCTGACACTCTGGTACCTCAGGTCCCCAGGAGCAAAAGGATGGCAATAATGTTTGCAAACTAGTCACTCACAAAGAAGAAGACAACCACATAGGAATCAAAGATTTGTATCATTCATCAAGTAAATAAAGACATTTTAAATTAACTTTTAAAGTTTTTCCAACTACGTAGCAGGTCAATAAGTCTGGCAATTACCTTTAATAATTTGCTGTGCCAGTCTTCACATCTGTAGTAAATGGCAGGAAATTTTATGGTACAAATGAATAGACACCACTTGCCATAAATACTAACTAATAGATGGTTTAAAAAACACATTATGAAATGAAAAGGTCTGTATTTAAGAATTAGGAAAACCAGCTTTCTTACCTCCATCAGGTGCAAAGTCAGGTGAGGGAAGACACGGGATTATTTCCGAGACAGGCAAAGGGGTGATATGTTCAGTGAACCAGATGCCCTCCGCTAGGGCTGGTGGAAGAGAGAGAATTCAGCAGATGAAAGGCGGGCGAGGACAGGGAGGAAGGCTCTCTGTAGGAAAGCCCAACCAGTCAGGATCAAAGTGACCAATGCATACGTGTTAGGCATATAAGGAGCAGCTGAAGCAGCAAAAAGGTTAGTTTTTTTCAGAAACTGAGCAGAAAATGGCCGGGCAGGGTTGTGCTGCTGAACTTGACATGAATGCTAGCTGTTTTCCCTGGGAGCGGGTAATTTCAACGGGCATGTGGAGAAAGAGCATGGAAAGAAAGGAATCCATAGGGGCAGGGGACCTTCACAAAACATGCCTTAATATTACATCTATCCAATGTTTGATCAGTAGTCAAACTATAGAAACATTTTGTGCCACGCACTTATGGGAATAAATGTCGAAGTTGTGAAAAGAGCATAGTAACCTCTCTAGAGCATGTTATTGCACCAGAGAGAGGAGTCCAGCTTCTCTCTGTTTTATTAAATTCTGTTTTCCTGTGAGCAGAGTGTCTCTTAAGGGTTCCTTCACACTGTTTCTCTTAGGATTGTATAAATGCAGTCAGATTTCTTTTCAAGTCTTCTCATATACCGCCTGCTGCCTTCCAAACTGGTCAGTGTCCTCTGTTGTTATTACAGTGGGAGAAGCTACAGAAGAAAAATGAGATGCATAAGAAAAAATGAAAAATCTGGGAGACATGATGGCTGGAGTAGTTGTGAGATACAAAGTGCTTAAGGCTGATGGTAGCTTTACATTCAGTAGTCCTTGGTGCAGTGCCTTCCATTAGCATTGCACGCTTTTTGCATGCTATTAATGTTACGTATATTGCTGAGATGAATGAGGGTTGTTATACAGTGTTTATTCATTCTTAACTTAGAAGTCCCTGGATATAAGTTTTCCTGACAAATTAGAACATGCCTGAATGACACAAAACCAAGTTTTTCTTTAAAATGTATTTACACACATTTCCTTGTGTTTCAGTAGCAACATGTATATTGATTAGAGGGCCATTTTAGTGGCTTTATTTTCCCATGTGAAAATTTAGAGTTATTAATTGTAAAGTGTTTAAAAGGCACAGAGGAGTAGAGGAGAACCTCAGCTACATTAGCCAGTAATGTCTGTTGAAGCTGCAGACTTGAGTTGTGCTTGCAGCTGTGGTGCTTGTGACGGCTGCTGTATTGGGAATAACTGTATCATTTTTGAAAAATCTGAGAAATTTTGAAGTGCTCTTGCCGTAACTCAGTTTTAAAAAGTAGAAACCAAAACTCAAGAAGCCTCCATAGTCTTGCCACCAACATAGGGACCATAGTTTGGAAGGAGCGCATTCTCTGGCGGTTGCAGGGGTGAAGAGGAGCCACACCGGCTGTTGGTTTTCTGTTGGTGTTGCCCTGACATTTGGTGTCTTTTTCTCATGTATCAGCAACATGGTGGTCCTAGACAGTTGTGGTGAGACTACCTTGCCTTGGCAGAGCTGGTTATCTGTCCAGGAGAAACAAAGTCCTAAACCACACGTCACACTGCTCCATCTGCAGCTCTGGCTGCAGGTACTGGCACACTCCAGCTTATTTAGCACGACAGGCCTCCTCAATTGAGGTGACCTGTGCCCGTCTTCCAGTGCTCCTGCTCCATGTTTTTGTCTCTTCTGAGCCAAGTTTCAGCTCAAAACTAGCAGGGAAAGCGCGAGGTGTTTGGTGCCCAACATTTTTAGCACAGATTGAGTACTGTTACCTTTTAATGCACATGATGGGGTGGAGGGGGTGGAAAGCCAGGGTCTTGAACAATCATCTTAAGATAATTGTATTAACAGTGGAGATGAGTCAGATCTATACCAGACTACTTTGTTATTTTGGCCTGCTTTGTCTTCTTTCTGAGGAGCATAAAATCTTCTAGCGGAAAGTCAACAGGCCCTGGTTTGGCAAAGTGTGCCCTGTACTTGCTTAAATCCCTCCCGTTTCCCCAGCACGTGGACACTGGATGCTGAGAAGATTCTGGGATGAGTCGAGTAATTCTCCTCAGGAGACCTGATGCTTTTTTACAGGGAAAATTGACTTCATCACAGATCTGAGCGCTAGCATGTTGCTACGTGATAGGTGTTCGGGTCTGTGTCTGTCCTAGCAGTTTATTTCTTATTACATTAGTGGCATAGCTCAGAGTAAATAAACAAAGCCTTAGTTTCCTGGGAAAAATGGTGCTTACATAGCACTTACAGTTCTCAAAGAACTTCTGTTCGATCTCCACACTAATGTGGTTTCACAAGAAGACTGAGATTATTTTATTGCCCCAGGATGCCAGGAAATTTTCATTTGACTTCCTCAGATCTCTAGGATAAAAGTGGGACAGTAAAGAAAAGAATTCCCTTTGCTGTCTTAGATTTCTGTTCTTCAGGAAAATATGTTATGTTTTCTAAGATCTGATATTCTGTAGTTTATTTTTAACTTAGTGACAGTATTATTTTACTGTTTTTTTCCACAGAGGAATATCTTGCCCTCTGCTGCTTCCTGCTCCTGGCCTTTTTTATAGGCTTTTTTTTCTGTGTGGAGTGTAGATAATGCTTTTCACACTTCACTGGTTTTGTTCAGTATATGTTTCCTGACATTGTGGAAAACGAGGAGTCAATAACCCATAAAGTGGAGAAAATATGCCTATCATTAATAAACTGCCAAATAATCATTACGAGACCATTCATTTCCTAGTGTCGGGTGAAAGGTTTGGTGTTAGTGAAAATGTTTAGCAAGCTGTTAGCTAACACAAGGCTACATAATGAGCATTTGAGGAGGAACCACATGTCTTTGAAGAAAAAAACCAAAGCAAATCTAGGCTCCACATTTTAACCCTACATGAATTTCAAGGGTGAATCCTTCCAAAACTTTTATTTTTCTGTTCAGTCAAACCAGGTTCAAATGAGACGGAGAGAACCAGGCACACCCGATTGCAGCCGGGCTTGCCTCAGCATGACAGGGGCATTTATAGCACTTGCTGTAGGAGCACTGGGCAGTGGGGAACTATTTCTCGTGCCTCTTACTGCTCCTCCACTTCCAAAGGATGCTGCTTTCCACCCTGATACTGGTTGCTGCAAGGAGCAGGGGCAGCGGCCGCAGGAAGCGAATGGCATAAGCATCTCCATCGGAATGGTAATGGAGGCAGGTTGGGTCACCGCTCAGCAGCTCAGGACATTTTAAGGTGACATTGTATTGCTGAGGGGATATAAAGGAGTCTTGGAGGAGCTCTTTCTGCAGGTTCAGAAAAAACACCATTGAAGAAAGACATATGTTTTGGAGATAGCTTGGGAGAAAAGAAGTGGTACTGAAGGGGGAAAAAAAACACCAAAACTTGAAGTTTGAGGATCTGGGATAAAACTTTTAGAAACATTACTGGTCACCACAATGCAAAATATCTCTTTTCTTTCTTCTGCTAAACTGCATTAAGACAAAGGTTATATTATCTTAAGAGCACTATCCCATGTCAGCAACTGCTGGTGTAAGTCAGCACTTGTTCCATAATTGCTTAATCTGGGCAACAACTGTATTTAGCTTGACAAATGGCTACTTGTCAAGCTGAAGTCAGAAAGCTCCTGGATCTCTGTGTGCCCTTCTAAATACCAGTTCTTCACTGAAATCTTCATAGACAAATCTTCTGTATTTTTGGAGGTGAATGCCTCCCCAGCTGGCTGCAAGGAGGGGTGCATGGGCATGCTCCTGCTACCTGCATGGGGTGTGAGACCCTGGCAAAGTAAGCCAGGCTGCTTTTTTGCTGTTGGGGCTGGATGAGTGATGTGATGGCTTGTGGTGTGGTTTTTTTTTGACTAAGAACTTCAGCAGTCCCTGATTGTCAGCCTCAGCTTTGCGCTTTCTTCCCACTCTTGATGTCAACCCAGCCCTGGACATCTTTTGATGACAACTCAGTTGTCCTCGAACGCTGAGGAGCAAGAGCCTGCACTGTGTCTGTTCCCATCGACTGAGAAACACACACAAGTACTTGGGATGAGATTCGCAGAGTTACTCATGCCTTTCTTTAATTCCATTCCAAGTTAAATCAATTTGCCGCTGGCTCCACCAGGCCTGAAGTTAGCGCAGTCAGGAGCGTTTCTAACAGCCCTGCTCACAGGCTCCAGACGGAGGCTTTCAACATAATACAGCCAAAGAGGCTTGCATGTCGGTTTCTTTTACAAAAACACACGTTTTGTTGACTTAACATTCTGCTGCAGCTCCACTGTGCTCCTGTGTGGTCACCTACCTTGTGTCATAGCCCGGACTAGAACAAATGATGAATAGCAAGCTTGGAAGAGAAATGCTCTGTTCCCTACTGTGTGCCAGAGCCCTCCCCACATTGCTCTCGTGACAGCACGGTGCAGCAACCAGAATCGCTGGGGCACAGACCTGTCTCTCTCAGTACTGGTTCTACATCATTAGGTTTCCTCCCATTTCAAACATCCGTGTTTGTTAATGTAGTAATATACTGAGTCAACGTCTGCACTTCTGCAAAGACATGTGAGACCAAGATCGTAGGTCATAGGAAAGGAATAGAAAGGCATATCTGTGAGTCATGCACATTCTTTCCTGTTTTTTTTTTTTTCTTGGATCTTTTTTCTTATACTTTTTGTATCGTCCTTGTTCTTACAATGTCTGGTGGATTAATTACAGATAAAAACTGAGCTGTAATACTAAAAATGCTGTCTGTGTTTTCACAATCCATTTAGCATCTAAGTTGCACAAGAAATGAAAGTCCCAACTTTTGTGCTTATAATAGCATGATCCCACCATACCTAAAATCCATGTCAGGCACTAACTCTTTCAGATTTGATTCCTCTGCGCACCCCTCATTTGTGTCCAGAAAAGTCTGGATCATCTCCTGTCTCGTCCAGATTTAGTAGCAGAGTGCTGCAGTGGGACTTCTCACTGTAACACCAACCCTTCCTGCATATATTCTGTTCTATTAATTTCACTGAAATCACATTATAACTTATTTTCATTCCTCTGTTTTTAAGAAGCATTACCAGTGTATTTATTTGGTATTGCTAAAGAGACTCTATACAAAAATCTTTGGCTGTAAGACTGATAAAATCTAATATATTACTTGCCAAATGGTTTAAAGATAATATTGCTTCTCAAAGGACAAGACTTCTTCTAGGCAGCATCTTTCGCCCAGCAATCACATTATCCAAACAAGTCTATGCCTTTGAAATGGATATAGCTTCTTCTAAATAGCTGTGTTTGGATTTCTGTGGGCTCCGTAAGATCTGTCCCTCAATTCCTTATGAGGGAGGTGAGTTCAGCTTCTTGCGTTTCTCAAGGACTGGGTTATGATCTGATCTGATTTTACTTCTGTATTTTAGGTTGTTTTTTTCTTACTTAAACAGTGAAAAAACCAGAAACATTTCACTCCACAAATGAAAGAGATATAAAGTAGATAAGGCACAAAGTAGACAAAAATCTTTTTTATATCGTAGTCGGTTATCTATTTGATACTTTAAAAAATGTTCAAAATATTTTGGCTGTTAAACTGTATGTTTTTAAAGGGACACACGGAAGATGTCTCCTATGCCAGATGACCCTCCATCAGAGAAGGCTAAAATCTTACTTAGGTTATGGTATTAAGTATTACATTACTTTCTCATGTTAACGTTTGTTCAGACATATGTTCTTTTCCTTCAAGTCTTGTCGGACTTCTTATGTCGTTTTTATAAGACAGCCTTGACTCTGCACTAAACCATGCCACTAACACGTTACTTAATCTAACTGGCACATTGTAAAATTTTACACATGCGCTCATCCAGATAATTACACAATTAATTTTCACTTAGTACGGCTGAAACGGGGATAATGAAATTTCCACTGGTGTACTGTTACGTCCGGGGGTTGGAGGTCAGCTTCCTGTTTGGATAAGGGTGAGTTTAAAGAGGATTTCTGACAGTCTCCTTACTTCAACTGAGTCTAAAAACATTGCAATGGAATTTCAATTTACAGCTAAGTTCAATGGAAGGAGCAGATGTTGGTAGTGTGCCACTGCCATTCTGTGACCCCTTTCTATGCAGGTGTAGTCAAAAGTCAGTGTCCTTCATCCTACTCTTCATATGAAGACTGAGTTAAGCTGACACTTAATGTAAATTTCTGCACTGAACTGTAGCTGCTCAGGGCTTTGTAGAACTATCCCCAGCCTGAACAGCCATGGATACCTTTCCCTGGTTGTATTGTTAGCATTTTCAAAGGAGCACACAGATGACAAGAGTGGGGCTCTTCCTGCTGAGGAGATGTGGTAGGAAAGTCACCACAATAAAATAGGACCAGAAAGAGCTGAGAGAAACTTCCACATCTTTGACAAGATGCCTGCTTTGGTACCAAAGTGTATAGCGGCGTATAAAGCCAACAATGCTTTGATATTTAAATGTAAATATTGTGACCTTAAAATAGCAGTATTTCTGAAGGCTCCTTTTCTAATCTGCAATTAGACGTTTAGTTTACTGCTTGAAATGTCTACACATGCATACTTGCTATCACACCCTTTGCTCTGTCCACAGTTGCCCTCAGCAGACTTGTCCCTACCAGCAGAGCTTCACTTACTTTCTGACCCCTGCCATTCCTGGCCAGCTGACTTTGGCTGGGAGTTATGCTGGGTGGGTGCCGAATCTCCCAAACACCAACTCCTCCACGTAACCAATGGCCCAGGGTGGAAGGGAGCGCAAAGGCAGGGTCAGCACCCCACTTGGACCAGTCTGTTTCTGGCCTGTGATGATGGGCTGAACTGCTTTTTCCGACCTGACTTGCAAGAAGAGCAACGTTTTTTTGAGGTACCGCAGTTCAGAGCCATAGGGACACATGTTTCCCTCTCACCGGCTTCCCAGAGCACATTGGCAGAGGCAGGAGGCTGGGCAGAGGTGGCTCTGGCCAGGTCTGGGAACTCACCCTGCCCCAGTGCCAACCCAAACCCAAGTCTTCCCATCTCAGAGCCAAATTAAGGCAATGCTAACATTTCCATCAATGTCATGGGCTACAGGATTAGGCCCTAAGGGCAGAGCACACAATCAGCTGGCAATGAATAGATAATATATCAGAGCACATCTGTTGTGAACAATGGATCCTTGTGGTGTGTATTTCCATGGTGCTACTGGGCCTGGATCACAGACTAGGTCTTCACCATCCTCAAATAGCCTGGAAGAAAGGAATTACGTGCAGGAGAGACAGATGTTTGCGTAGTCAATGATTTTGTGCGTTTCTTCTTTCTCTTTCTGTCCAGCTTCTTCAGTGGGTTTTATATTGTGCAGTTCAGAAAGAACTAGCACTTCTTATGGTAGGCCTTGATGTTTCTTCATTCTCTGCTGTCCTTCTCTTTTAATCTCTCTCAAGTTTTTTTTAAACTCATTTAGAAGTCCTGCTTTATTCAGAACTTCAAGTTTCATGCTGTTTTCCTCTATTTCAGTCTCTTTGATGCCTTAAACATGCTTCACATGTTTTTAAGGCATCAAAGTATCTTAAACTATATACACTCCTTCCTCAAGTAGCTAAAGATGTAACTAATAAAATCCCTCCTCTGTAGACCACACCTTACGTTACCAGTGCCCAGAGATCAGCTTCAGACACCTGGAGCTACAGATGGATGCACTATATAACCCTGAGCAGCAGACATGTCTACACAGTTATGAAGAAAGGTGGAAACCCTCCAACACAGATATTTCAAAAGAAGAATAACAATTCAGTTTTACTCATCCATTGGGAAAAAAGGCCCATGAGCTGAGTTTACTAAAGATCCATAGGCTGTCTTTCCATCTCCTTTCAACATCAAGGGTTACCCTGAAGCAAAGGGCATGTACACGTTTTACAAAAGGAAGGAGACGATATACTGCACTACAGACATTGCTGTTTGTCAGTAGCTGTGTCTCAGGATGCAAAGCACCAAGTGAAATCCGTGTGTATGACATTAATTGGGTGACCAAGCGCACACATATTTGTAAATGCAAACAATGTTTTCGTTATTAAATTATGGTGCTGTTACTAAAATTGATTGTGTTGCTTACCCAGAAAGCATAAATTTTACTTCTGGATCAGTGATTGAATGTAAAGAATATACCATCGATAGAAAATCTGTGCACTAAGAAAGACTACAGAAATACTTCTTTTTAATTTTCAATTTGACTACCACCTTTGTTCCAACAGGGAAACATTTTCAAAAAATACAATTGGGTTTGCTCCAGGCAATAGAAATGGTATCTTTTTCAAGAAATCTGGTAATAACAAACTAAAATTGTACAATACAATTGTCACTTTCCATAGTAGAAAGTAATAGGTAACACAGTACTAAGTAATAATACAGTAGTACAGTAGATACATGCTTCCAATTGTATACTTTTTCTTCCCTATTTAGCAGCATCTTTCCTAATCTCATTATGCGTTCATCAAAATACCACAGCGTCTGTAGCCATATGTGATTTGACAAAGTTGCAGAGGTGGCTGCAGCAATTTTTGTGTTGAATGCTGGGTGTGAGCCAGAGGCCTTGCCTTCAGCCAGAGAGACCACCAAGCTGCCACTGCGTAGTGAGGCATCACGATCACCTCTCTGCAAGCAGAGGTGCTCTCAGTGGAGAGGTAGGGATGGACAGCCCTGGCATGCAGCCGGGGAGGCATGGAGGCACAGAGCTCTGTCTTCTGCTCGCTCCGCTTCAGCTTATCCTGCCTGACCACTTAACTCACTTTGTGGGTCCCAAGGAACCCAAAAGTACCCTGGAGTGAGCCAGGAAGAACATTTGGGATGAAGAGTGAGCTGAAACACAAAGTAGCCCCTGCCACAGCATGTTTCCCTCACGCTATGGCCTTGCCTGTGCCCCTCAGAGTGAGAGGCTACCACAGCAGTTCCTGTAATTGGCTTAAAAGCATCTTACTTTTAATGATATTATTGATTTTTTGAGGACTAGCTGGAGTTAACAGCCCTGTTTCTAACCCATCTCTCAGTTATGATTTGCCAATGAAGAAACAGAGCTTGTGGGATGAACTTTTCCACCCTGGGATTTTACAGCTCTGGGACATGTTAAAAGTTTGACTAGCAGGTAAATGTAAGCACAAACTAGGGCTACATGCAGGGGGTACACATAGCCAAGATAACTTATTTCCATTGTTACGATGTTTTGCCAAAAGTATGTGTTCTGTGGTTCCCTGAGCAACCTACATCTCTACAGAAATTTTCAGTTTGATAAACAATATTTTGGTTTACTCTTTAAGATTTTTGTTTGCATCACTGCTCTCTTTAAATTGATGTGAAATAGAGGGTCACTACCATTTTAATTTACTCCTGTAATGCCTGCTCAGTCATCTTTCTTGCTTGCCAGGTTTCTGTTCTACTGCACTGGCGGTGTATTGCTGTGACCATCTTCTGCAGCAAACTGCTTCAGTGGACACTTAGCCTGGGAGTCAGAAAGCCACCAACCCAGTTTAAAACAGGCAGTGGAGAAAGATAGGCTGGACAGAGAGTAAATTATTCCCTCTTAGGACAATTGACTAAAATAAGGAAAGAATTGTCCTCTGTTTTCTATCAATGAAACTGGGAGCTCAAAGCAGTACTTCCCAATGGCAGCTTAAACTTCAAGGGCTGATTTCCAGTGAGATGTATCCCACTGTTATAACTCCATCTTTTTTTTATCTTATCTTTTTAGCTTTGCTAGCTTCTCCCCATGATCCAGGCGGGCAGGCTCCTTAAAAGCCTCTGCAGAGATTTTGTCTCCATTCCCACTTCAGCAAATGATCTTTTGTTTAAAGCTGCCACCCCTCACAGATCATTTTGAAAGGCAAAATGGACTACCGCTTTTCTGCCATTCATGCAGCAGGTATCCTGTCCTTCTGAGGATTTTTTTAACATTTCTTGCTTTCAGTACAGGGAGGTCCTGTGCACAGCTGCAGGTTAATGGTATCTGTAACAAATTGCTATCTATTTTAACAGGTCCTCCTCCTGTTGCTCTGCTCCTCCAGAGCCCATTCCCTTTTATTCTCAGGCATTTAGAAGATGTGCTGATGAAGGTACAAACTTTTGCCAGGGAGACTATTTAGTGGAGACAAATTGTGTGATCATAATAAAGAGTAGTTATGCAGTCACTGAGGCTCCTTCACTCACTACAAATTGTCTATGTCTCCCTTTTTGGCTAAAAATACATCTTTCCTATTTTTTTAACTTGACTAGATTTTAAATTCTGTTATTTCTGGCATTCTGATGTCTTCTTGTTTCTCTTCAAAATTTTTTTTTTTCTTTCTTTCCTTTTTTTTTTTGAGGTTATCTCTCTTCTCTTCTCTTCTCTTTCTCCTCTCCTCTCCTCTCCCTCTCCTCTCCTCTCCACTAGATCGGAAGAGCGGTTCAGCAGGAATGCCGAGACCGAT
>Ga0065711_1037858_pt1 | contig 19405 bp, 8 predicted proteins | sample Hoacrofraction12_FD_59098 | JGI IMG/M metagenome (GOLD analysis project Ga0065711, IMG submission 59098) | Hoatzin crop microbial communities from Cojedes, Venezuela - Epithelial fraction 12 v2 (version 2) | ecosystem: Host-associated > Birds > Digestive system > Esophagus > Crop | place...
GGTGGTGGCATGCTTTGTCTTAAGTTTTTCGTATGCTGCTAGCTTTACAAAGTGTTAATGCAGTGCTGGAGTTAATATACAGTTAGACTCTGACTCCACAGTGCTTAAATTGCTCCATGGAAATTGTGTCTTGAGAACTCTGTCGTTTGATCATGAAACACAATGTCAGAATTTTTCTTAGAAAAACGCAGAAGTCAGTCCAACAGAAGAATTGCTTTGGAAGTGTTTTAAAGTGATTAGTACTGATCTTGGTCACATTCACTGTCAGTGACTAGCAAATGCTGTTGGAAAAAAAAAAACGATTTTTTAACATCTGGTGTGTTGTATTAAAATGGAATAGTAATCAGATATACATTCATTTTCTTTTGTGTTTGACATTTCTGCTCAGGAAAAGATTGTATATGGAAGTATTTGAGTACACTCGTCCAATGATGCATCCTGAACCTGGTAAATTTTATCAGATTAATCCAGAAGAATATGAACATCCAAATCCCTGGAAAGAAAGCTTTCAGCAACTGGTAACAATAGTACTCATTTATATTACAATTTAAAGTAGGTTTATAAAAGCAAAAAATTTCAACTTCTGAAATGTGGCTGACAACAGTAATTATTTTGGTTTTAGACATCAGATAAGGTGATGGGAGTGAGGAGGTGGGGAGGGATCCCTCTATGTCGTGCCACAGGGGCATATCGGAAGGTATTTCCTGTTTTGAGGCACGCTTTAGGGAGACACATTGTGGTAATATGAAGTGTTTGAGCATTCAGCTCTTCTATCCTGGGTTTTCCTCGTGTTTTGCATCACTGAAATCCTGTGGAAGAGATTATCGTAGTTTGTGTCTCACAAATAAACTTCAAATATATTGTTGTCATCATCATATATTATTAAACCAGTGTGCATGCTGGTTATCAGATTCATATGCATCTTGCTGTAGTAAACCAAACAGTATATTGATAACATCACTTGGGCTTAAATAGTGATTTACAGCTGAGACGACTGGAGCTAAACAAGTTACCTTTAAGGAATGTGATTGAACCTCTAATCCAAAGTGTCAAAGGTATTGTAAGAATGACTAGGCATGATACTTGAAAAACGTGAGTGAGGGAAATAAATATCAAGGCGAGTGTGCATTATAATGCTGCATGTAATTTGTTAATGAAATTCTGAAGTCTGTTGAGGACAAATACTTGACTTGGCTTCTTTGTTCAGTACTCTCAATCAAATGTGAAGTCATAGGATTCTTTTTTCCTCACCATGTAAATGCAGTTTCTTTTGTGGCAAGCTGCTAGAAAATCAAAAGATGGAAATAAGAACTTCTGTTGTGGAGCCAATAAGGTACATGAAGCTTGTAGTCACTTAGAGGCTTCTGTCCGTGTAAGTAGGTTAGCCTCTTGGTTTAGTTGATAACTCTCTCGGACTTTTTTGGTGTTGCCATTTCAAATTGGGTGCCTAATATGGGAGGTCAGAATGTGATCCTTACTTCATGGAAGAAAAATGGTGTCAGCAAATGGCTTGTTGATTAGAGGATTAGTAGATCTCTTGTCTGTGCATTCAGATCCACCTATCTGCAAGCTTACCGTAAACTATTTTCCTTGTTTCAGTACAAGGGAGCACATGTAAAGCCAGGTTTTGCTGAACATTTCTACAGTAATCCGGCAAGATACAAAGGAAGAGAAAATATGTTGGTATGTTTCTAAAGTAGTTCTTAAGAATATTTATATATCTTTGCATGGATGTTTATCTAAACTTGTCCCTTTCTTCTAGTATTATGATACGATTGAGGACGCTCTTGGTGGAGTTCAAGAAGCTCATTTTGATGGACTTATCTTTGTTCATTCTGGTATATATACTGATGAATGGATATATATAGAATCTCCAATCACCATGATTGGTGCAGGTATTTAAGATGCTTTTTCTCAAAGTATGACTTGTGTTAATTACCACCTTAATTACAAAGATATTCTGGTGTATTAAATGTCCAGCATAAATGCCCATCTTTCTTCATCAGCCTAGTAAATGTTTTCTGTGGAAGTTTAAGTAGTAGCTGATGCTTCACACTGAAGTACCGTTGTCTGCTTGCTAGGTCTTGGAATAACTTATTTATCTTTTTATTTCATGAGGAGAAAAAAAAAAAGTGTTTGTCAGAAAGTATACTCACATGACTGCAGTCGAAATTTTCAGGTGGTTCTTATGAAATTTGTTTATATATAACCTATCTCCAGAGTAGAATCCAGCAGTGGGAGCAAGCCCAAATTAGTATCTGTCCCATTTTCTTCAGCATCGTAATTCCATCCCAAGGAAGGAAATGAGAACATCTAGCAGAAACAGTCTGAGACTGGAGGTTCTTTCTCTGTCAGCTGTTCCACTAAAGGAAAATCTTTATGGAGAAGGAAATAATGCTTTCAGAATAGGAAAGGTTTAGGATGTTAATACATAATAACACCTGGCTGCAAACTGTGGTGCTTGTGGTGTTTGCTTTTCCTGTCCCTCCTGTGAGCATGCTAATCCCCAGTAGCATGACAGAGTGATAAGAATTTAGACTGTCTTAATGTCTGCTGGAAATCTTGGTTAAGAGGTCTCGGACGTCTTGTTCCTGTGGTGACCCAGAAATAAATTGCCTGCTTTTTCTGAGATTCTATCTGGGTTGGCTTTTTTGTTTGGGTTTTTTTGTTTTGTTTCTCTTGTAAAACAAGTCCCTCTTTTCAGGTATCTATTTGTTCTGCATACCAACTGTTTTGTTCTTGAGTGATCCTATTGTGGCACTTCTTGCCTGGGTTTTGCAGCAAGAATGGTTTTGATCAGTGCAGTCAGATCATTCCACTGTTCGTCTGAAAACTTGTCCCTGCAGATCTGTAAGATGCAGTTGCGTTAGTGTGGTAGTTTGTCAGTTCATGACTATGTTTCTGAAGCTAACATGCTGAACATCCCCACTTACAGTGCTTTGGTTTGTGTTGTGGAGAGGTTTCGGAGCACAAACTGAATTCCTTTTGGATGAGACAAATCTAAGGGACACCTTCTGGAATCCTCTTAATGCACTCTAATAGTTGGTGTGTGCTCAGTCACAGGGACCAGTCTAGTTCTAGTCTGAAATCACAGCCTCTTCTACACTCCCTGTCCTGCAATGCATGTGGTGTGGATGTCTGATCCTCGGCGCTATTTCACTCTGTAATATCATTCCTGTTGTGCTGCAGTGCTTGCTAATGCAGACGTGGCCGTAGACAAATAACAAAATACCCCTGGCTTCTGTTTCAGATAGGGGATGATAGTAATAGATGCCAGTACAAATAGGGCAAGTCATATTTGTGAAGCATTTAAAATCGAGAAGAAACTGGATCGGCACTGTTCTAAGATATAAAATTTCTCCCATTACTTCACGAAACTTGAAACGACATCTTCAATATCTGGTTAAACTTCTGCATGTTCTCTGGCTCCTTTTAAGTTTTGAAAGATCCTCTGCTTTCCCTTCCACTGGAATTAACCGAAGTTATTCAGAAAAACAGTTACCTTAACTACAGTTCTTTAAAAGCAACAGATCTGCATTGTGTGTTTTTGTAACAGAATAGCTGTCTTGAGGAATCCAGAAATGCTGGATGTATTTATATTTCAGTTTCTGGCACTGCTGTCTCTTGACTTCCTCAGACTTTCTCCACTGAAGGGTCAGTAACACGGTAGGGGGAGTCAATTTTCATTTGTCTGGAAAAGAAAACAAGTTAAAGTGAACCACTAAGCCTTGGAGAGCTACCTCTTCTCTGTTCAGTCTGGCGTGTTTTCAGAATGGTAGGATTAAGGCAGCACCAAATCTCTCTGCAGTTCTACTCAAATTTCGTTAATAGTTTCTTCTGCTGACTTCTGAAGAAGCACAGCGTTATTGGAAAGGCAACTTTACATGTTCTTACAGAATAATGCCTGGTATTCTAGATTCATTGTTCTGATAAGTTGTGGGGCTGTTTATTTCTTTCCTTCAGTCTGGGGAAGGCATCAGGTTCAGTAGGAAGTCTCTGGAGGTGTTGCTAGTACTATGGCTTATCTGGACTGTCAAAGAATTCTGTTTTCCGGGGTTGGGGAGGGGGTGTCGTATCACTGCAGGAATACAAGCCTGCCATGGAGTGCTCATCTCACTCAAGCCACAGAGTCTCTTGTCTTAGTAGCTGAGTTTCAGCAGTTGCACAAACAGGTGTCCTGATGTGAGAATCTTCACTGAATATGTGCTTTTCCTGTATTTTAGGAAATACAGCTTTCATTTTTCCCCTTTATTTTCCATTTGACTTAAATAATGTGCAAGTAAGTGGAAAAAGGCATTATCAAAGGATTTTCCAATGAAGAAGAAAACATTAGTAAAAACAAAGGGTAGAAATATCTAAAATGTTATCATCAGGTATTTTTTACTTTTGAGTTCAAAAGAACTTTCACATGCCTGAACTCTTCTTTAAATACCCGTTCTGCATTTTTTTAATTGAAAATTATATTTTAGGCTAGTTTAGTGCTGTGTTATTTGCTGTAGATTTTACAAACTGGAAGATCTAAAAGGGCCTCTGCATTTTTTGTCTGATATGGTTGAACAGGGTCACAATTACTTCTTGCAGAATCTAGTTATTTTTTTATTAATGCACTGAAAAGTGATTTTGTTTTATTCGTGCTGAGGAATAAAAGAATTGAGGCAACTTCCAGTTAATTTTCAATTCTTTAAGCAGTCCATTATCGTAGGCTTTCTGTTAATTTATTTCTAAATGGTCTCATCTTAGTCCTTAAACTGAGTGTGAATTCTGATCCCATGGAACATGATTCCCTTAGACTTCAGCAAATAGACTTCTTGGGAGCTATGTTTTGCTTGATCACATAATTAATGTCCCTTTTCTTCCTTTTCCCTCTCTTACAGTGGTTTCTCTCTTCTGAAGTGGTCTAAGCCAAAAGCTGCAGTATAGATATTTGTCTGAATAATTCTTTTGCAAAGATTCAAGTAGGATGTTGCAGAGAATCTTTGATGTATTTAGAACGAAACCAATGCTTATGCAGGTCACCTTCCCTCTTCAGCCTTTTTCTGGGGAGTGGGAGTCTAAATGCAGTGGTCTTACTAATTGACATGTTCCATAATGGGCATTTTGGGACCTCCCAAACTCAGATTTACAAAGTAGGTAACGGAAGGAGGTGTCTGTAGAGAATGTCATCCAAGTGCATAGCAAACACCTCCAAGCACAATTTGACGATTCCGTCTGCTTTGTTTGATAGTGTTTCAGAGCATCCAACTTGAAGTGCAATTCCTTTCCCCTCTGAGAGGGAAAACACAATTACGATATGGATTTATGGCTCTCTTATTTCCTGTTAGGGGCTCCATTTATTTTTTGGTCTTGGTTCACCCATAATACTGTGCTCCCATTCCTTCTCAGATGCTGAATTGTGTATGCCAGTGCATTTGCACCGTGGTGAAAAACAGTTAATTATATAGAAATGTTACCAGGCCACAGAAAAATATGTTGTATGATGACACAAGTCTTTTAGTTGTTACCTAGTACTGAGTGAGTAGTGGTGTGAAGAAGAGCTAGACTACCTTAAAATATTTGCAGCTCTGCAGTAATGAAAGCAGAGATCTGGCTTTTAGATAGTGAGAACAAGCTGGATAATGATGTAAGTGTTGCTGCTTCGTTCTGACTGGCACCATTCTGCCTGAGTGGTAAAGAACAGGACATAGCACTTGTCTGTACTAATGTCAACAGACAACAGAAAATGATCTACCCATGAGAAGTCCAGTGCATAGGTTCTTCAATAAAACATAGAATTTAGGGCAAGTATCTGGTCAAGCTTGTGTGTCTCTAGTTGGGAATGGTTTGAAATTGCTAACCCATAATATGTGAAACTTCCATATTTAAATTTCTTGTATTGAGGATGGCTTTTTCTGGCTTGCATATTTAGTTCGTCCGTCCGGCTCAAAACTGCACATTATCTTGCTTATAAATGAGTATCGCTGAACTTGTACCAATGAACGACTGTTGTTAACTTGTGCTCCCTCTGCTGGCTGTTGCCAGACCAGTGTAAACATTTGGTTCCCTTGGATTAAGGATAAAGAATACAGCAGAGTCTTGCTGTTAACACAGGAAATCAAATCGCACATTATGGGAACTTGCAAGTGAACCATTTTGAAACATTCTCTACATACTCTCAGAAGTATAGTTCAATCTAATTTTACAATATTTTCTTTTAAAGAATAATGAGAATATAAAATGAAAACTCTGCATCTTACATTTAAGAAGTGTGGGGAGGTCACTTGTAGGTCATGAGCAGATTACTAAGTAGTGGTTTAAATTGGTTCAAATTAGTGATGGAAGGTATGTATTTAGCATCAACAAAAGGGTTTAGAATACCAAAGTGAATTGTACTTAGTAGCAGAATTACGGTGCCTCTAGACTGGAATCCATGTTTAAATGGTTAATTCAGTTTCGAAGAAGTAGTAGTCAACTAGCTCTGTACAAGAAAAGATTTTTCTCATGGACTAGATATTAAATTGGTGTAGTATTGTCTTAGTTAGACTAGTTTCTTCATTGTCTCTGAAACTTTGTCTTTCAAGATTATGCTGACACAAAGACTATTTATGTCCCAGGAATAGTGTTCATTTTCCTTTGTTGCCTTGAACAGAATTCTGTAAGTCTTCTGAGAATCTTTTTTTCGGTGGCATAAACTAAGACTTAATATGTCTTCTTCACAGCACCTGGAAAAGTAGCAGATAAAGTTATAATAGAAAACACTAGAGATTCCACCTTCGTTTTTATGGAGGGTTCTGAAGATGCCTATGTTGGATATATGACAATCAGGGTAAGAATCTCAGCCTTGAGCAGAGCTTTTAATAATTTCATTTTAATGCCTGAGAAATTAAATATATTCTACATTTCTGTGTTGGCTTTCTTTTTCAGTTCAACCCTGATGACAAATCTGCTCAGCACCACAATGCACACCACTGCTTAGAGATTACCGTGAACTGCAGTCCAATTATAGATCACTGTATTATTCGAAGTACTTGTACGGGTTAGTGGGCTTTTTATTGTTTGACATTAACACACTGTTTAAAGTTACTAAACTGACTGTGACACATGGAAGCAGCACGCAAATTGATTATGATCACTACTGGCATATTTTGTTTTTTGGTGCGGGTGTTTAATATACAGGTCTGTAAACCTTGCTTGCATGGAAATGGCATTATTACAGTGACTTCTTTGTGTCCAAGACCTTTGTGATAATCTGTATTTGGTCTTCTGTTTGAATCAGTTTGGACTCTTTGGGCAGTTACTTCAAAACCTGAAAAGTGACAGTTTACATAAACTTCCCTGGTTTTGGTATATATAGTCGTAGTTGACAGGAGGGGACTTTTACATTAGATTCATTGCAATATGTAGTATGGAGACTGATGAAACACACACAGTCGTGAGCTGTAACTGCTAAGCTAAGTTCGCTTTCCTGTCAAGAGTGGAATGATTTGACATACTCCAAAGCAGGAGTTCCTAGCTCTACAGGCAGAAGAAATGTGTAGTGTGGAGGGATAGAGACTCATTTCTCCATCAGAGATAATGGGGAATTTATACCGCCTGATTTAGGAAATTATACCACCTGATTGGTAGTCTAAATTCAGGAAAGAAAGGGTCAGAGGCAGTGGGAAGTGAGAGGCTGGATGGCAGTTCACAGTTGTGGCAGGAAGACGTGACAGTTTGCAACCGCTAGACAGAAGACATGGCAAGTTTAACATATTTGAACACAAGCAGATGAGATGGAGTGTCAGAAGGAAGAGGTACAGGAGAACTAAGATACTGAGCCTTTGCATGGAGATGGCAATATGAACTTCATGTGCCTGAGTTCAGCTAGTGGAATGGAATGGATCTGCACAACAGGGTGTGCGTAAGGGTTGCTCAGCTCAACATAAAGGCAAGGAAACAAGGAGATCTTCAACTAGATACAAAAGCTACACTTTTCTGGTAGGAACTATGGAGGAGAGATTTCTGCAGGGAACTGAAATAAGAATGGTGGAAGGATTCCTTGTCTGTGCCTTGTAGAGGAACATATGCTCTTTCTTGGAGGTTTCAGGCCATAAAACACTACTTCACTTTTGGTCAAGGCAGCTCTACGCTTCTCATCGCCATCTGTTTTATTTGAGATGTGTCAGCTAATGTGTGGAAGTGTAAAAATGAAAAAAGAGGGACAAAGGACAGCTAGCTGCTCTCAGTATCTCAATTTCTTTGTTTAGTGCTAAATATGGGGAAATTGAAGTATGCTAAGAAAGTTTGTTCTGGAAGTTCCTATATACCGATATTGGGGACCCTGAGAGGAATTAGATTTGTTTTGTGGACCACATTTGTCTTGGTTATAGAAGTAGTTTGAAGAGCTGCATGGCTTCATATTGAAACGTGCTTGCAGATAAGCTAGTAGGTCTTAATGTTTTGATGAAAATTGTTTATTAAAATTAAGCTTTAGTAAGTTTTTTCATGACCAGTTTCATTATGGAAGCCTGTTACTGTCAATTTTGGACTTTTGCCTTTTCAACACTCTGGATTTCTGGATTTTTGCTGCCTTGTGTTGTTGCTTCTCTTTTCCAAAGTTAAAATTTCTGATCAATTGTGGAAGCTGTGTGTAGGCTTGTACTGTCATTGCTTATTGATTATTAGTTTTTATTGACTTTTTAATTCTGCCAGGCCTTGCTCTAACCTACTCGGACAATACTCAGTGTGTAAAAAGGGAGGAAGAATGGCAGTCTGCCAGAAAAAGCATTTACTGTTTCCAAGTTAGTGACATCTGAAACATCCATTCATAAGCATTCAAAATCTCTTTCCTAGCACATGCTTGATAACCCTTTCTGTAGATCTCCTAATTGCATTAAAGCATATTTCTACATCGTCATATGTAAAGTTCTTAATGTATGTAATATGTAAAGATGGGAGCTATGTAAGTGCGAGTGATTTAAGCTGGAGGTGTCTTGCTGCCAGACCAAAGCATCTTTGAAATATTTTAAAATAAAGTTCGAATGGCAGGATCATGAGTCTAGAGATTCTGTTGCATCCAGCGTAGAGGAAATCTGTAGTAGTTCTCACCTTGACAGATAAAACAAGAAGTGAATGGCAGTGTGGCTTTTTTAAAGTACTGCTTAAGTGTGTACAATCATTATATTCTGAGTAAACAAAATAAAGCCTGAACCAGAAATACGTGTGCTTGGTACTCTAAAAGGAGCAATTTCACACAATCAGTAATGAAGTCCAGTGAAGTGAATCAGAACACAGATTGCTTTCGTTTAAGTAAGCAGAATGATAGAGGTATACTTTTAAAACATCACACTGGATTCCCAAAAATCCACAGTTCCTCGGTGTCACCAAAAGAGGTAGAGGAAAGGGGAGTGAAAGCAATTATGAAATGTAAGCAAAGAGTAGTTATTAGCAGCTAATATAAATGTGAAACTAGGAATTGCTGGAAACTGTGGGAACATGCCACCTGCCACCCCCAAAATGCAAGCACTCCAACAGAATACACACACCACCACCCCCCTGCCAAGAACTTGAAAAACAAGACAAGATGTAACATGTGTCTAGAAGAGACAGTGATTGCGTCTCAACTTGGGGAACAAAGGGAGTTTTAGCGGTGATGCTGATCCATCATAGATATGGAAGAATTTGAATGGCAAAGTGTTGTGTAATTTTTGTTCCATATTTAATGAGAACAGGCAGGAATGATAAATGTGCTTATACCCTAGGGGCATAATGAAATGCATTCCACTCTTGACAGTAACCGTGGATGAGGTTAAACAGCTGTAAAAACAGACATTCTAAAATCATGCAGGAGTTTAAAAAGAACTGGCCAAGAGGTCTTCGGGGCTTCTATTATATATCAACAGTAACATGAAACTTGGGTGAGGTGGTGTGTGTCCTGGGGAGGAGGGCATGGGGGAGGCTACACAGGATGAAGTATGGTGAGGAGTACTGCCCATTGGTCCTGGGTAGAATTAATGAGATGGTACATGTCGGGGTTTGGTCAATCAATTTAAAATTTGTGATTGAAGCAAATTGATGTGTATTTACATAAATTTACAATGGTTGCATCACAGTGTTTTTGATGACTTTGACTAGAAGAGGGTAGTAGTCGCAGTATAACTACTTAGATTTCTTGAAAAACATTTGACTTCAACCTACAGTGCCTTAAAACATTAGAATTTTATTAAATTACCAGGGCACACATTAAGTAGATGAAAAGTAACGTGAAAGGTAATTATAAATGGCTTTTGTGGCTATTTCAAAGATGACTTCCTGACTTTAAGCCACTTTATCTCTTCTCTGCAAGTCATTGATAAAGTGCATATGGATGAAATTTGTAGACTATGAAGACGTGGGGTGTTTGTTTATAACCAGGAGGATGGGTTGCTGCACCCTTTTTGGCTGGTGGGCTCTCAAACTATTCACAGTAGCACAGACAAGTGCGAAGTTATACACGCAGCGCTCTCTTGTTCTAAGTGAAAAACCTCTCTCCTGGGAAGCTGGATTCCTGGGAAAGCTTAAAGAGTCATTGTGGATAAACAACTAAATGTGAGCCCTCATGTAGTCGAGTAGCCAAAAACTAATGTGATCCTTAGTTATACCTGTGGGAATACTGAGCAGAAGTAGAGAGACTGTGTTACACCTCTGCTTCATCCTGCTTCAGAATAAAGTGCTCTTTTGTGGTGTCCATAGCAACATGCTAAAAATTTAGAAATGGTTCAGTGAAAAGTCCTAAAAGATAAGGCAGAAAAATTCAGTTGTAATGCAAAACATACTGACTGGAATTTGTTACTTTATCAAGGAGAAGGCTGAAGGAGTAAATTGCTTACACGAAATGCATGTATGCTTTGGGTATGGCGTCCACTGGCATAAAGAGGATGAGTAACAGGTTGCTAAAGCTGGAGGAATTCAGATGAGCGGTTAAAGTGTAAATTAATGGGGTAACAACTTTGTAACCAGCTAACAGCATTTGTGGTGGTTTCTCAGTTGTTGGAAAGATTCAAATCAAAATTAAATGTGGTTCTAAAAGATGTGCTGAAGTTCCTGCTACTAGAATTGAAGCAGGAATTCAAGGAATTATTATAGCCTGTATTATTCATAAGGTCAGACTAGACAATCAAAATAATTTCTTTAGGATTTAAAAGAAAAATCTCTGTAAATGAGTGTATGAATTATTAAAGCATAGTCTTTGTGGTGCTATGCTAGAAGGTAATAGGAAAACTTACTGATAGGGTGTGTAGTGGCTTGCATATTTAGTGATGTTTAATTGTGGGGAAGATGTGCATTAAGGAGGCCAGATGAGATGGGGTCTTACATTTCTGAAATCTCTGTGAATCCGCCGTTGATTTTGGTGGCCACAGAATTCCATGTTGTCGTACTTCATGGAGTTCAGGGAACTGAGCTGATCTGATGAAGTCCTGAGCAGTTGGAGTCCTAGTTGCCTGAAAACAGTTTGTTTTCTGGGTAGTGGTATGGTAGCTGAAATCATCCAAGGAGCTGCAGCGAGGAGCTTTGTAATTCAGCTGGGAAGACACCTGTTCATTTCTGATGTGTAGTTCTGTGCTCAAGATTTTGCTGTTTGTCTCTTGCTCATCTTTAGTTACACGCTGTGTCTTTGTATGCTGCAAAATTATTATTTGTTTGGGCTCTTTGAAGTACTGGGTTATGAAAGTTTAAAGGGAAGTAAAATAAGGCAATAATTAGCATAGAATTGTGTTGTATTTCTGTTGTGCTTTGTAGTGAACGTTTAGTATACAGTGGGCCTAACATAGGGGAATAAATGAGTGAGAACTTTCAAAAGCATGAATTATTATATAAGCTATTGTCTGTTCTGGCAATCGTACACAGCTGCGTAACCTTGGCAGTGATTTTAAAGCAACTCCTACCTCTTTTTTTTTGCATCTGCAGAATGATGACATTAGTGTTTTTCTGCCTGTGGCTTGCAGTGCTTTGGTGGTGTGCACGCCAAACCTTTTTTTTAAATGTCAGTTCACACTAACTTGCAAGAGCACTGCCAGACTATTTATAAATATGCTGTGCTTCGAAGCTATGGTAACTGTACTGTTTTCTTCCAGTTGGCTCTGCAGTATGTGTTAGTGGCCAAGGAGCTTGTCCTACTATTAAACACTGTAACATCAGCGACTGTGAAAATGTTGGACTTTATATTACAGACCATGCACAGGTATTTTTCAGTATCAATTTCTTTCCTTCGATAAAATCATTTACTGTTATTGATTTCTGTCCTAATTTACACTTTTATTTCCCAGGGAATCTATGAGGACAATGAGATCTCCAATAATGCATTAGCAGGGATTTGGGTGAAAAACCATGGAAATCCCATTATCAGACGGAATCACATTCATCATGGACGTGATGTTGGCGTTTTCACTTTTGACCATGGCATGGTAACGTATATGTTTTCTTTTGAAGAAAGAAATATAGTTGCTGCATACCTAAACTCTTCAAATTTTGCTTGTTGTTGAAGAAATGTTTAAAAAAACCATGCTTTTACACGTCAACAGTTTATAACATGCCTACTCTTCTTCTCTTGCCCTTCAGTGGGCAACTTAAGACAATTTTAGCTGAAGGAGGTTTAAGCAAGCTTTTTGCAGTTGATTGGCAGCCTGTTACATTGAATTATGTTGCAGTGACAAAATACCTCTTGAAGTAGGATGTAAATGGTAGGCTTACATTTACACTATCGCTTCATTGTTACTCCTTTGAAATGGGACAAAAAATAAGGTGTTGGAAGATTTTAAAATGAAATAATATGCTCTGTGGAGACTTAATCAGTCTAATTTTAATGTTAAGTCTCTGGAACGGGGTATGTCCAGCTTCTCTGGGAAGAGGACTTTTCTAGCATGGAGTTGGTGGAATTTTAACACAGAATTTCATTTCAGAGTTCAGGCCTTCGTTCATAAGAGTGTTTGTTTCTGTGGGATGAAGGCGATAACTTCCATGTACATGCAAAGTAGTGAGTAATGAGTTTGCATAGCCCTTGAAATAAACAGAATGGATTTTTGCCACTAAAATAAAAGATGATTATGTGCTGATTTGTTTTAGCAAAATACTCTGCATGTCTTCCAAACACTGCCAAGTCATTATTTTTCCTGCTTGAATGACAAAGTCCCAGTTCCTCCCACCCAGCTGGCAAAATGAACAGTTTTCTTTTAGTCACTTAAAATTACACACATAAGTACAAAATGTGATCAGGGTATTGTGAACTAAATGTCAAACGAAGTAAGGGATGCTGAAGTTAATACCACTCGCTGTCAGATCAAGTATAATGTTCAAAATCAACATGATTTCGGATTCCTTCCTGCCTTCACAAGGATACCACAGAATTTGATTGTCTTGCCGTAGGTTGGATACTGCAGGACATGGATTGCCTGTAACTTTGGTGATAGGGATGATAAAGTACATAGTCAGTTGCTTTGGGGGTTGCATTTTTAAAGATTCTGTAGATAAGTAAGAACATCTTCTCTGGTGCCATGCTGCTGCTGTAATGAAAACCTCACTGTAACAGACTTGATTTCTGAATGCTGCTGAAGAATGAGGTCAGCCAAACCAGCGCACACTTTACGTACTCTGGGATACCGGTGCATATTCCTCTCCATACATTTTGTTCCTAGCTGTACTACCTGACACACTTCTTGCCTAGCTGTGGCTAAATATATGCTAGGCCTGTTCTTTGGCAAGAAGACCATACTTAGACCTGGTATGTTATATCCACAGGTGTTCTGCATAGTAAATGGCTTTTACCATCCACGTAGTAGTTTCGCTGGTAGATCTTATTTAGTCCTTGAGAAAGATAAACAATACTTGTAAAATATACTTGTAAAGATGCAAGCGTTGCACACTGATGGCTTTGACTAGCTGAGAAGGATGAGTCCCAAGTCACGGTTTTGAAGACATAGCTTGGGTGTAGATTGAACATCTGTGTTCTCATTTCAGTCTTCTTCCTTCATCTTCTGGCCTTTGCATCCACTGTTTCTTCCGTATCTTTCATGTATTTCATCTTGCAATTGCACCTCTACCCTCCTCGCCCACAACTACAGTAGACAGATCTGACTAGAGTAGACTCATTCGATGCTTGCTGTAGTCCACCATTTTAAGGTAACCTTACTCCTAGATAAAATGTTTATTAATTCACGTACTAAATTGCTCTAGCTTTTCTACTGAACTTCTACGTGAGGATTTTTTGCACTATGTGTTGTGTTTTGGGGGACTATTGGCTAGGTCTCAGGTGCCTATTGAATAAAATAATAATCTCTTGTGATAAGAAGTTTCTTCGGGGAAATAAATTTCCAGAGTTTTGATGAATGATTAATGCAGTTATAACTAATACATAAAGTAGCAAGCTTTTAGGAAAAAAAAAAACCACACAAGTAGTTTTATTGTGGGTAAGAGGAAGAATAGAAGCAGCTAGTTTTTGAAGATCCATGTTTTGATCCCTGACTGGGTGTTTTTAGGCTTACTAAATTGTGGATCTTTTTTCACTTTAAGATATTGTCATTCATTTGTAAGTACTTTTTCTATTGCTTTAGCTCTAACACAAATCTGGTCAGGTGGTCGATGAGTGTTGGCAGTGTGGAAATAGTATTAACAGAAAATCCACTGATAAAAACTAGTGAGGCCTTTCTCCTTTCCACCCAAGTTGCTGGTGAAGTAGGGGGAAAGTGGCCATGCAGTACTAGTTATAGCTGTTTGATTTGCATCTTTCCTGGTCTCAGTGGAAGGTGAACAGGTCATGGAGTGCTGTTATTTTTGCTGCTGGCATAAAATGTCTTTGCCAGTGGAAGATCAAACGTGGTGGGATTCTGCTCTGTTAGGTGCCTCTTCTCGACTCCCTTAGTTACATCCTAAGGAGCATATTTGTTCTGTGTTGGGCAAGATTATACCAGCCCAGAAGAATGCCCTTTAGCAGTGTTCTGACAGATTTGTTTACATTGTTTTATATTCTCTAGAGATGTAGTTGTGTGGCCATTTTGCAAAGAGCGGTGGCAAACTTAAGATGTTATGTCTTTGCTGTTTGGACACTGCTACTGCTTCATTTAAGCTGTATTAACATATTGTATAAGCACTCCTAATCCGCTTTAGTGGGTACATATATCCATACATCCTTCTAAGACTTAAACAGGCTTGGAAACGTGATGAAGTGATTTCAGCTATAGAAAAGCTGGTAAAGGAGAGTGCTTCACTAACTCTTGGAGGGGAGATACCTGTATGTAGGCCTGAAGGTTAATTGAAAGTCTGGCTAGGAGCTGCTTCGTGTTTAAGTATTGCAGTATAAATACTAAATATATGAGTATTGAAATATTAAAAAAAATGTAAAAGACAGACTGAACTCACTTGATCCGTTTTAAATAAAAGTGTATTTGATCTGTTTTCTTACCAGTGGAATGCCTGTTCCAATGCTGTGATCAGTGTGGTATCACAAGCAAAATGAAATAGAAATATTTTTTCTTTTTTGTTTGAAGGAAATACTAGCACATTAAAGAGAATATGTGAATAATATTTATCTTAGCTGCAAATATAACTAAAATCTTTCTTAGTCATAAAATCCTTTGAGAGATTTCCTACTCCCCTCGCTTCCCATCTCAAAATCTGATTTTGGCAGTGTCCTCTGTTCTGTGTCATGCTAGTGACAGAGTGATAAAATTACATCATTGGTAATATTTACATTCTCCGTGAGTGACATGCATCTTTCCGATAGGAATCCTATGTATCTAAACAAATCACTGGATTTTCTATGTACATTTCTGTTGCTTCCCTTCTGCTATTTTTGGGTCTGTATTTTTTTTTGTGTTGTTTGTGACTGTGAAGTGGGATAAGTACATTCCAGCGCTGAATTCCTACCGTACATGTTCTTTTCCTGTGGGTTTCTGTGCTCGAGTGCTGGCTCTGAAAGGTTCCAAGAGTGCTTTGTTTTTCTGTTTCATGCTCTCAGACTGTTCTTTGTGTTTTGATACTTGTAGAAACTTAACTTCTTATTTCTAAACTGGCAATATTCTGACGTTTGCCTTGTTGCTTTTGCCAAATGTTTAACAAGCAGGCATTAAAAATGCAGCATGGCATTGGCAGCCCTCAGTGCTTTGTGCTGACCTCTCTTGCCAGTTGTCCGAGACGATTTACCAGACATTTGTCATAAATCATATTTAGTAGTTGTATGCAAACAACAGAGAAATTCCAATTTATTGTAAGAATAAGTATAATTTTATAATTTGAAGATGAGATCTAGGCGTAATAGTCTTCATTTTTGTTGCTCCCAAATGAGAAACGTAGCACTATTGATTGTTTTTTTTCCTCTTTGAAAGAGAAGTATAGTAGCATATGTTGAAGTTGGGTGATTGTGACTAGTTGGCAGTTCAGTCTTTTAAACACTACAAATCAGAAAATTTTAAAGACGTGTGTATATAAAATCCAAAAAACGTAAATGAAGCTTATGCCAGTTTCTATACAAATGGCATAAAAACTCAGTTGGCCTTTTGCTGCAACAGCAAGTTTTTCCTGTGCACTAAAAATAAAGGTTTTGTTTTGAGTCTTGAATGTGGTTTTCTTTATGCTGCATTTGGATTTTTATAAATTCCACCAGCTCTCAAATAAAGACCATTCAAGGCTTTGGGAAGCAAATTTTTTATAAACATGTTTTTTATGCTGTCAGTCACACTTATTATTGCAGTTTAAGTTGATACAGAGTCAGATACTTTTTAGTAGTTTACTAGTTTTGTATCTTTATCTCCTGTTTATTTTTTTTTCCTTACCCTCTTGGGAATACAAGTGTCAATAAATATTTAGGACATGTTAAAACTTGCATAACTATCTTTTTTTTCTTTTTTTTAAATACCTTTTTGTTGTTTATTGTTGAAACAGTAACATGAAATACCTCTGCATTTCTGTAATGTTGTGGTCTTGGAGATAGAGAAATGAAAAAATCCTTTTTAGAAATACATGGGGAAAAAAATTCCTCTGAGAAAAGCGGTAAACAAAATCCAATCAGTTACAAGTTTTAACCCTAATGCATTTCAGAGTGGTGGATAAAATGCGGGGGAGGGGGGGGGATCCAAGTTCAATTAAAATGCTTCTGAGCTTGTCCAGCTGCACAGGAGCCCTGCTTTGTCATCTCATCAACTTTTTCTGTAAACTAAGTAGCATGTGGAAACATCAATGTTACATTTACGGTGGTGTTTGTTCCTGATTACTTTCTCTGCTTGGATCTTAACACGCTGCAGCGGTGTATTCTTACCCACACTTTCTGTCACTGGAGCTGTCTTGTACCCACAGCTAATGCTTTGCCTGGTATTTGAAATAAATTTGGTGTACAGAGCTACTTTTTAATATTTAGGACTTTTCAAGCAGAAAGCTACTGCTAAGATATTTTAAGTCTCCTTACTTTTGGTATTTTTGTGTAAGATTGTAATATTTTTTTTCTACGTGAATCCCTTATTCTTTCTTCCTTGTTAATCACAGTGGCCTCTTTTTCTTACTAAGCAGTCCTGGTGGTGCTAGGTGCTGCATCCTCCAGGTTCTTCTAGTTGATGAATTATAAACAGAAACCATTACAAAACACAAGTAAAATACTCAGCACGCTTGAAAATCATTCTTAGAAGGAGGTGGAGGCAATATAATGCTTGCTGTCTGTCTGTGCAGAGGAGGAGTATTGACCTTCCTGACCTTGATAGGTGCCTGGCGGAGTCGGCATGTGAAGGATTTGGGCTTGGGCGGAGCTGAATTGCTGCAGGTTGGGCTACCCGGGTGTGCTGTCAGGCACAAGTGTAAGAAAGGAAACAGGCTGTTTCTAGTGGTGTTGCTGGTTATACCTGGAGCTGACAGTAAGCTTTGGGTTTGCAAACAGTAATAGTGGGGCCTAGGGATAACACATCATTTAATATCATTCTTAGAAACGCAATTTCCTTGTTGTTTCCTTAATAACAAAGTATTTGTTAACTTTCCAAGAAGAAAATGTTGTTTGAACCCATATGTGATTTCTTGGGATTCTAAAATTCACCACTTTAAATAAATAAAAGGGAAGAAGTCTTCGAGAGGATGTAGTTCAAAGGCACAACAATGCCTTTTGAGGGGGAGCAGCTGTGGTGGCTTTACTCTGGAAAAGATAACCATGGATTGCCTGGAAGCATCTTAGACTGAGATAAGTTTAGTCCTACTCCCTAGGGGGTGAATTTGGGCTAGAGAAGTTGTTGGTTTCAGCAGAGAAGGGCATGGGAAGTAGGCAGGCTGGAAATGAGGTAGTTGCACAGGACTGTTGGAGCATGCATTCCTGACAAACAACGATTGTGTTGGTTTAACTGAATTCAGTTTCATAATTACACATACAGATGGTGTTCAGACAGGGTCTCAATAAGTGCAGAAATGTACTGGGTTGAACTGCATCAGCTCAAAGTCAGCAGTTCAGCTTAAGCTGACTCTGCTGGAGGTGGACTTAACTTTTTAATGCAGTTTCTCTTTATGAATATTGAATGTTACAGGATCTTACCTAGCAGGAAGCCATGACTTTCTGACTCAGCAGTCAGCCTTATAAAGGAATCTGAGATGTAGATTTTTTTTTCTTCCCCTTTTGAGGAGCACTCTTCCTTCAGAAGCTTACAGCAAATTCTTAGTTTCTTCTGAATTAGCAATCCTACTCTTTTTGAGATGGTAGAAAAGCAATCATTTTGAAGGCTCTGTTCTCTGCTTTTGGAGGAAATGACATTTGTACTCTGCTGTCAAGTGATGTTATGGTGTCCTAGGACATAGTGGGCAGAGTACAATTAGTCTACAGGTACCTCTTCTCTTGCATATGACCTCTGAAGTTGCATATTATGTAGATACACTGGGACGCAAGCAGAAGTGAAGGAGCCTTCTCTTTCACTTCATTTCCAAGCAAGTTTAAAAATTCCACAGTAAATGGTATTGTTTTCAAGAATTAAAGTACTTGTACCAAAATTTCCTTACTATTAAATAATAGTACTTGCTGAAGCTCGCAAAGATACTGCTGACCACATGATAAAGGCTCTGCTTGTTTGCAACTTCTACATGGCATCCCAGCGTCCTGAGGGAACTGGCTGATGTAGTTGCCAAGCCACTCTCCATGATATTTGACAAGTCATGGCAGTCAGGGGAAGTCCCCAGTGACTGGAAAAATGGAAATATTGTGCCCCTTTTCAAAAAGGGTAGAAAGGAAGACCCTGGGAACTACCGACCTGTCAGCCTCACCTCTATGCCTGGGAAGATCATGGAACAGATCCTCCTAGAAGATATGCTAAGGCACATGGAGACCAGGGACGTGATTCGAGACAGCCAGCATGGCTTCACCAAGGGCAAGTCCTGCCTCACCAACCTAGTGGCTTTCTATGATGGTGTAACAACAAGAGTGGACAAGGGAAAACCAATGGACGTCATCTATCTGGATTTT
>Ga0065711_1037859_pt1 | contig 19404 bp, 14 predicted proteins | sample Hoacrofraction12_FD_59098 | JGI IMG/M metagenome (GOLD analysis project Ga0065711, IMG submission 59098) | Hoatzin crop microbial communities from Cojedes, Venezuela - Epithelial fraction 12 v2 (version 2) | ecosystem: Host-associated > Birds > Digestive system > Esophagus > Crop | place...
ACTGAGGCACAGGAAGTTCCGTCTGAACATGAGGAAGAACTTCTTCCCTCTGAGGGTGACGGAGCCCTGGAACAGGCTGCCCAGGGAGGTTGTGGAGTCTCCTTCTCTGGAGATATTCAAGACCGGCCTGGACAAGGTCCTGTGCAGCCTGCTGTAGGTGACCCTACTTCGGCAGGAGGGTTGGACTAGATGACCCACAGAGGTCCCTTCCAACCCCTACCATTCTGTGATTCTGTGACTACAGAGAAGTAATTCACTTTTTCCTATACGGAAAATTGGAAAGGATGGTAGTGGTGGGAAGTTCATGAGGACATGAATAAACGGAAGGAATCCCCTGGTCTGGGAAGACAACTAATGCAGGTAATAATCTAAGTAGTCCAAACAGCTACTTCTAAAACTAGCTGTCTCTCGGCATTTCTCTGTTGCACTTCTCATTTCGTATAAGAAATACCTGGTATAGCATTGTGCTAAGTAGGACTGGATCTGATAGTTTAGAAAGGCAACCCAAATGAAATATGAACAGCTAGTTTCTGTGCTCATACAAATACATTAGAAAATCATTACACAGAAGCAATAATTTGAGAAGCGAAACACGTTTTTTCCCCATTAATGATACTTTAAAATTCAGAAAGCACTTCTGTGAAGCATGAAGAATGGTCAGGGTTAGCTAATGAGGCTGATAGGTACAATTGCTGCATGCTTGATCTGTCTTGGGTCCTGATGCTCATTTGGACATGTCTTATGATTGTGTGGGTGTTAAGTCTGTCCAAGCTCATAATCAATAGATATATCGTCATTCCCAGTGTTTATGCCATCTTAAAAAGCTGGAACAAAGCGATCAGGATGTAGTTTGCTAGGTTCATACAGAAAATTTCTCATAGAAAATCTGAGCAAACTAATTGCTGGCATTAACATGGGAGTCATATGAGCTATGATAATGATACGAATAATGAAACCCACGTCTCTGGCCTTCACTTTATCACCTACAGGGTCAGCAAAGAATTTATTCAACCCTGCGCTGCATTTTATAATTGGCTATTTATATCTGGGAAGACTTTGGTTCTGTATCATAGCTTCAGATATCATTCATTGACTGTAAAAGGGCTTAAGTGTATCAGAGGAATAAATGATGAGGACCTACTGTCAAAGTGTTTTTGAAAACATAGAGTTGAAAAACCATAATTTTCAGTTTTAAACACACCGATCTCTGAGATTTAGAGGAAATAGCCTGAACTGGCAGCTTAGCAATAGCTTAGCAGTTTATAAAAACAGTATATCTGCCAAATGATGATAACATGATGTTGCGTGAACATACTGAAGCAAGCGGGGCAGTGCTTTGCTAAACGTTGTTTTGTTTTGGTGACATGACTCTCCAGAATCACAAAAGGGTGGGAATTTCCCACTGTTAACTCTGCACTGGGTATCACGGCACATCACATTAATGAAAATCCCCCTAATAACAAGATGCTAAGTAGTCAAGGACTTTTGAATGCCTGAAGGTTAACGCTGGATATTTTTCAGTTATTTTGACATGAGACATGGCCACAATTCATTCAGCCTGTGTCTAGATGCCTAGCGGAGAACAGAATTTGGGAGGTTTTTGATTTTCTGAGTTGTAGCAAATGCAGTGAGAGAGGCACTGTTAGGAAGCAGCTCATACCTTACATCCCTCCAGACAGCAATTCAGCCTGCATTTCTTTTTCTGTTAGCCGTACAAAAAGCCCAGGGAGAGTATGAGTTTAATTTAAGTTGCTTTTGCAAAGACTATTTGACTTGGGCTTAGCTATTCTGAGTTTATTGTCCCAGGCACATGGGCATAGGTGTCTGCCAGTATTGGTAAGTTAAAATGACATCCACAGCAAAGAATTTGGCAAGCATCTCCACATCTGCCCTGTAAATTATAGCTTACTGCTTAGTAAGACCCAAGCCCTTCCTCCAAGAAAGAGGAGCACAAGAGATCTCGTGTGGTTGACTGTAGCCTCTGAGCTGACAAAGGGCCCTCTCCCCTGTCGTTTCACAGATGAGACTCGAGAGCCCATGCACGGCGCTGCTCGTTCTCCATTCCCAAAACTGCATTCCTACAGCCAGTCAACTGTAAAAGGAACAAAGAAGATACTAACAACCAAAGGGCGATCAGGAAGTTTCTTAAAGTATCCCTTGTCTTGCACTCAGTCATGGCTGGCTACGAGCCCAAAGAACTACCAGATTTTCACTAGGGCACTTCAGAAGTTCATGTTAGATGCTTAGCTTTAGGAAAATTATTTGGACCAGACCTCAGTTTTTATCATCTAGGTCTGAAAATGACCACGTCAAGAAGGTGGTGGAGTCACCATCCCTGGAGGTTTTTAGAAAACATGCAGATGTGGCACTTCAGGATATGGTTTAGTAGGAATGGTGGTGTTGGGTGGATGGTTGGACTCGATGATCTTAGAGGTCTTTTCCAACCTATGATTCTATGAAAATGTGATCCCCAGTCTCTTATTCTGTGGTTGCCTGTGGTAACATGGCTTTTACTTGCATATTCTTCAGGTATCAGATCTGCTCCCGGGCTTATTCCTGTTTGGAGCAGCTATGTTAGTAGCTTCAGTGAAAATTAGATCAAGAGTCAGGTAATGTCCACTCTGGTAAAAAACTCTGGATGCTCAGCACACACCCAGAAGATTAGATGGCTGTGGCTACCATTTCTGCTATGCTGTTTTTCCTGAACACAGGAGAATGAAGAGATTTTTCACCTTTCAAGAAACTTTTATAAAGAAAGGATATATCAGCTTAGGTACACAAGCAGTAAATCAAGCCAGGTCTAAGCTATCCCAAATGCTTTTCTTATGGTAATTAAAACAAAAAAAAATCCACATGAAAAACAATTAAAAAAAAGCCCAAACCCTCAACAATAGTAAATAACAAGGGAGCACACACACATAGAAACAGTAAGTAAAAAATTATCTTCATTTAAATTCTACCTTTCAAATTATTTCTGGCTCCAAAATCACTCCACAAGTAAAATTCAGTGAACTAGATTTAAGTTTTTCATTTAAATAGTGAAAAGCAGTAGCAATTTTTTCCCTCAAGCTTCTTGAACCTGAAATTTCCAATCATTTTTTAACATAAGAATTTGGAAAGCATTCACCTACTCTGGATTTAATCTAGCTAGCTATGTATTACTGATCTGAAGGGGTTCACTCAAACTGTACGTTTATTTAATTACAAAAGCCTCAAGAACATCATCAATTTAAAAATAAGTCTACAAGTTCGGTTCTCTAAGACTAAGATTTTACTTAACGAAAATGAAACAATTCCATAACATTTAGAATTCAATACTGTTTCAAAATAGGCTATTGGTAATAAAGTTTCAGGGCAAAAATTGTAGCTGCACCATAACTTAGCAGAGGGATATTTCAGTCATTTCTGCTTATTATGCCAGAAGACAGGTCAATCGCATCCAAACATTTCTACAAAAGCTAGTCATATGGTGGATCTGGGCCACAAGTTTGCTAGGACCTTGACAAAACACACATGCTGTGTCTTTTACATTCCTGCAGGACATCCCATACATGCTGCTTTTTTTCTAGTTTTGCCAGGAGTAGCTGCACCATCCCACTATGGTTCTTAAATTGGAAACCAGCATCCAGCATCTGTTTGTCCTGGCAGAGAGCTGCAGCCTGCTCACTGCCTCCTCCTGGGCAGAATTTAGGACAACAACACGGCATTGCTACGTATGCTGAAGGGTTTGCTGTAAGCTGGAACTGATACTTCTAGGGGCTGGAACATAAATGTAAACTCAGTGATCAGGTGATATGTCAGAAAAAAAAAGGAAAAAAAAAAAGGTTGCTTCAGGTCTGTCCTACTGTCTGCATGCTCTCAGACCTTGGGAGAATTTTGGATTAAATATACTGCCTGAATTTTTGTTAGTAACTGGAGGGTACAGTATCAGGCAGTTTTACAACTGTGGCTGCTGCACCGAAATATTAAAAAGATTATTTTTTCGTTGTGCTTTTGACCTGCAAGACAGGAAACTCCCTGTTCTGAGAATTAAAGAAGCAATGCCGTTTAGGTTTCAGTTACGGGAAATGGAGAACTCTTGATAAGACAATTACTGTATTAAGCATTTGTTTAACACCAAAAACAACTCATGAGTAACATAGGCAGCTAAATTGCACCATCTGGAGCAAGAGGCAGATGTACGCATCTTTATTTAAGAATCAGTTTATAAATACTAACAAAAGATGTGTGGAATTAATTTGCTCCATTTTTGCAGGTAGCAACATTCATGGGAAACAGCTTTGTTAGTTCAGAGTATATCTATGTAGCACACGAAGCTTTGTGTGGACATCTGGAATAGATATTTCTTAATCATTTTACATAATAAATCCAGAATAACTGTTAATGACTAATAGACAACATCGCTTAAGGTCTTCAGACTACCCAACAGCCTGGACAAAGAACAGGCAGATGCTTTAGACAGGCTGTAGGGAAGACTGAGAATTATAAGCAGGGCAGGGAAGTGACCTTTTATTGTGGCAGGGACTGCAAGTATCATCATACACTCAACACCACATACTGCACAAATTAGACTGATACACTGACTACATCTAGACAATCTTATTTTCCATCTGGTATTCCAGGCCTTTCAACTTTAAGTTGGACACTCAGAAACTGAGGCACATAAAATTATCAGTCATCTTCTAAATTTCATAGAGAAAGTGGTATTTTCATAAGAACACAGTCATTTTGTTTTCACAATACTAATTTCTTGCAAGTGATTAACGAAATGGTATTCAGTTTTGTTACTGAAAATTACAGAGCTTGATTCACACAATAACTGTTATTCTTTCAGTGTTTACAGATGGAAGGAAAGGAGCATAAGAAAAACAATTTATACGCGATCGTCTAAAACTTTTTAAGTTTCATCAAAGTTCATTCAAAGTGAATATATAAATATAAAGATAAAATAAGGCAGTAATCTATGTATATTCAGGCAAAAGCAGACTAAGATTTAGAGCCTCCTAGGATAAAAAATAATGAATGAAAAAGACTGCTTAATTAAAACTTAACATTAAGTTGTGCACTTTTGAAAAGGTCCATTTAATTCAGTAAAATGTATTTCCAGATGGAGGGCATGCATAAGAAAGATTATACTCACAGAGAAAAGAAAAAACTTTAGTGAGACCAAAGCAGCCATTAGTAAAGCAACAATCAGCACATTAACAGAGCTTCAATAGCAGATCTATGAACAGGGAGCAAAGGTTATTGAAAAGCATCATTTTAAAGAAGCTGCCCACCAAAGAAACGTGGAAAATTTTAGATTTTGAATGTATGGCTATTTTCTTATGTCATGAATTCTGATTTAGTTCCAAAGTTATTTTATGGTCTGCACAGCTAAAACATGTGAATAAATATAAACGTGCATTATACTGCCTATCCAACGAAACCTGCTTGCTTAATTCTTGTGAAGTGAGATAACATAGCAAGAAAGGACAAAATTATTTGTTTTTCAGTGGATCTTTGTCTCTAGCAAACAGCTAGTCAGCATCAGAAGGCGGGATATATCACAGAGTCTAGAAATTGGACCCTGGTAATTCTGCTTGGTGAAATTTAATTTAGATTTAATTAGAGATGGACTGAAGTCAAGATACAGGTCTTCAACAAGCTGCTGTTAATACCGAAGGGGTAAAAGTTACATTTGTTTTATTGGACCTCGCAATTGATTGTGACCCATGAAAATTTGCGTTTTGGATTAGCTGGCGGTGGCCACCAAGGCCTCTCAAACCGGAGCCTGGGGCAGAATTAGTGCCCCTATCAGCAGGGAGACAGACATTCGTGTATGCATGAGAAACAGGAGCTGGTGAGCTATTGGTGCCAAAACTGCTTATAAAAGCGTTGTCCTTGGGTTTACTTCTCACAGGCAGGGAATGAAACTGCAGGCGAACAGCATCCCACTTGCTCACAGCCCTCATCCAGCTCTTCTCTTTCCTGGACCAGGTACTCCTGGCCTCCCCAGCAGTGTCACCGCTCAGCTCAGGGTATCGCCCGGCCATGGCTCCCCTCTGCATCGACCCCGGCACACCTGAGCTCTGTGTCCTACAACCAGGTGTCATCGATGGCCTAGCTGGACTTGTCAATACAAGACGAAAGACATGCTCGGACTCAGGCATCAAGAGCCAAAGAGTTAACAAATGGAGCAATTAACTTGCACTCATCTTATCAGACAGAAGTAAGGGGCAATAGCCCATCACTGTAAATCAAGTGATCTGTGGGGCATGGCAGAGGCCATGCAGCCAGAGCTTGCTTCGGATAAAGAACAGATGGCCCCCGGAAGCAGATACCAAGATGTTTGCTCCGAAGGCGTGTCAAACTGCTGAGTCCTGCTTCTGTTGACAAGACATTCCATGCCAAGAGCCAACAGACATACAATAATTGACTTAGTCCCACCTCGCAAAAAGATTTTCAAACATATGAAAATTGGCACTTGAAAATTCTCTTTGGGAGGAGAAGCCAAGCGAGAACTTTATCTGATGGACAGGTTGATGAGCCTGCACCTCTCTTCCCCCCCTCAAGAAGGGACGCCTTTTTGGTAAGAGTCACTCCTCTGACTTTGTCAGATGTGCCCCTGGGAAAACATTGTTAACTAAAGCGCTAAACTATTACCTTGAGCTCAACTTTTTGTAGACAGTGAATTTATCAACGGCAATCCTGAATCTGTGATAACTGTCGCTTGAATAAATTACCTATTGTTTCAACTTTGCAAAATTGTTTCAGTGAAAGTCCTTGGAGGGGCTCTGACAAGGAAGTTGAATCTGATAAGTGGTTACACAATTATCCCTTTAGACATAAAGCGTTGACCAAGTCTGGGACTAGGAGCAGACCCAGCCACACCTAGACTCTCCTCTGAGAGAGAGTTTAGAATGCAAGGGGGTCTTCTCTGCACCTCGTGACTCAACGGGAGGGCTTTCCTTTTGCCTCTTATCAGATGCCCTTACCCCTTTAAACATTACACCAGGTGCTTGGGAACAGCCCCCCACATGCTCGGACAGAAGTTTTTAGGTATCACTGACATCTCTAGCTTGGACACAGAGTTGCATACATTGAGATCCTTTCAGGACCGGTGCCTCCATCTGACTTTAAGAACTGTGGTATCAGCAGCAGTACTGAGCAGCTGGAGCCTGTCCCTCTGGTCCTGTTTCTAAACTTGTTTTTTTACCTAATCCAGCTGCATTTCACATTGATTTGTGGTAATTATCTCCACGTGTCTGAGGACAGAACCTGACTAACCTCTTTTTCTACTATTTATCACCACTAACTCTTTTATTTTTGTTTTTATAATTATCATTTTTCCCTAAAAAGTATCATTCTTAAAAAAGTATCCATGTATTTTCCTATTGTCAGAAAAAAGCTAAAATTCCCATCACTAATCAAAATAAAACCAGTCCAAATCTGGGGGAAAGAAAAGCTATTAGCAGGTTTAAGAAGGTGGCTCAATATTCTCAAAATATTTTCAGAATATTTTAACTTTTAAATCTGTATTTGTAAGAGCATAAAGTGTCCAGTGTGGCATATCAATAATTTGAAACTTTCTTCTCAGTTGAAAAAAATGAAGTTAGAAATTGATCTCTCCCCTACACCTTGACATGGCATTGTCTGGTGATCTGAGAATCCTGTAATGGCACTGGGCAACTCAGGAATGACTTATGAGCACCTCCAAACCCAACATTTTTTCTCTGTCAGACATTGATGCTAGAGGTTTTAAAAGGATTGCTCTTGCAGTATTGTTTCATTCAGTGGTGTTGCGGAACTTGAATATCTGTAGGTTGCTGGTTGACAGTTGCTTTCTCATTTGTGATCATACCTTTTTCATTCAGAGCTTTGCTACAGATGAGTAGCATATGGGTATGGGTTAAGAATATGAGACTTTAAGGAGATATAGAACACACTGACAAAATGCATGATAAATTGCAATGACGTGCTTGTGTTGGTAGCATGTGATGTTGTGAAATTGAATTCCTGACAAGACAATACAAACAAATGCACTTCAGCAAGCATGCAGTCACCAAACTTGTTCGCAAATTGGTCCAGGAGACAGGGCAAGTGGGGGGCTGCACGGAAAGAGGAGGGGTTGGGTTCTTTCCTTGTTCTGCTACTGATTTGCTGTACAATTTCATAAAAGTCATTCCACCTTTTTCCTCTCATTTTGCACATGGACATAACCAGGCATGGTATTACTTAGTTGAAGATGTAAAGATAAAGTGGTAAGTACGACTGCTGATGAAGAGAGGTCTTCCAAAAATTGTTGCGTTTACCTTACACATACGCAGTTTCAAACAAATAGCTAAACAATAAAAATTACAATCAACAACAGTAGACTGTGAGTAAGTGATATGTGACTTGTTGTAACCTGGAGCCATGCACACTATTTAATTAGCACCAACGAAAATTTTCCATCAGGGAATACAAGAGCCAGTCTTCTATTCAGCTCAAGAGGTGACTATTGAGCCTGCAGAAGGAAACAGACAGCAGTACCTCTCAGTACCTCTGACACTTGACATTTTGACTTTCATGCCTGGGCTCCCAAATCTCCCATTTTTTGCAAGGAAGAGTAAAAGTAATAGCACTAATAATATTGTTGTGAGGAGTTCACAAGGTTTGGAAGGGTTTGGTAACATCATTACTCTGTCTTGGGAGAGATTAAAAGAATTAAATGTTAGATTCCTAGCCAAGGAATACAGATCCAACAGATAGAACCTAGGCTGGCACCATTTGGAGGATAAAATGAAGTTATAACTCTTCCACTGAGACTGCTCCACTTCAGTCTTTCTACCACTCTCCAAGCTTGCTCTTGCTCTTCCCCAAATGCAGAGAAATAAGTATGTAAACATCTCCTTTTCCTACCGTGTTCAGACAGAAACAGCCAGCTAATTAAAAATATCAGCTTTCATCCACTCAGCCCTCCCAAAGCACCCTGAGTCTTGTGGTGGAAATGTATTTTTAAGAAAAAAATTACATGTTACCTCTTTATGAAGGGTTTATTCATGTCTGTTTAACCTTAACAAAGTTTGGAAAGCTAAAAGTAAAGAAAGTCTGTAGTGCAACTTGTATAGAAATTGCATTTTTTCAGGTATAAGAATTTTCAAAGAAGTACCATTAGATTCGAAGCAGAAATAGTCTCAAACCTCAAAGGATTCAAACATTTGTGAACTTTGAGGAAGTCCAGATCTCCTTGTGAACTTCATGGGTATCTTTTGTATCTGTCACAGAATTTAAACTAAAATCTAATTCTGGATGGTTCTAGTACAAATGAGGAGGAAGGGGGGGAAGCAAATCTGAAGAACAGGAGTTGCATCATCCATAACATATCTTTAAGAACATATGAACTGCAGGTTGAGTGCAGATGTTCTTAAGATAGCTTTAAAGTAGCAAACTCTGGCAATTTACCTTCAGGAGCTCGATGTTAGCTAGCTCTGGTTATCACACCAGATGCCAAGGTGAGTTTTTCACCATGATGATCTTCATGACACCTTTAGCAGTCAGACAGCAGTAGACACATGAGGTAATCTAAAGTTATCTTCAGTATGCAACATGGTGGCCACATACACATATTTGTGGGCTACACTGTGTCTTTTGCTACTGATGTATTCTGTTACCTGGTTTTTGAAGGATGGGAATCTCTGACTTCATTCTACTAGCAGAAAGCATTTTCTTGTACTTTGCAGAGCAAAAGGACAATGATAATGTCCTCTTACAGTAGTCACAGAGCAGAAGGAAAAATCAGGTATCTTATTTGCAGTGAGGATTTTCAGGGTACGCTTTGGTTTACTTCATTTTGTTGAGAACAGCAAGCTGAATTAACATGGGATGGGCAGCCTGTGGCTTCTGAGTTGTGTGCACTTGCCAAGCAATCCAAGCGCACTTTCCATGCCAAGGCTCCACCACGGCTGTGTTGCTGTGGAAAGGCCAGGTAAGAAGTAGGGTAGGTAATCTGAGCCCCGTGGGCTGTTGAATTGAGATTACCCCCAACCCAGCTCATGTTATCTCCTAATGAAGGGGTGAGGCCCAGAGAACACCATTGCTATTGCATAGAATCATAGAATGGTTTGGGTTGGAAGGGACCTTAAAGATCATCTAGTTCCAATCCCCCCTGCCACAGGCAGGGACACCTTCCACTAGACCAGGTCACTCAAACCTCATCCAACCTGGCCTTTAACATTTCCATGGAAGGGCCATCCACAACGTCTCTGGGCAACCTCTTCCAGTGTCTCACCGCCTTCATAGTAAAGAATTTCTTTCTTATATCTATTCTAAGTCTACCCTCTTTCAGTTTAAAGTCATTACCGCTTGTTCTATCACTCCACGTCCTTGTAAAAAGTCCCTCTCCAGCTTTCTTTTAGGCCCCCTTCAGGTATGAGAAGGCTGCAGTAAGGTCTCCCTGTAGCCTTTTCTTCTCCCGGCTGAACAGCCCCAACTCTGTCTCAGCCTTTCCTCACAGGAGAGGTGTTCCAGCCCTTGGATCATTTGTGTGGCTCTCCTCTGGACCCACTTCGACAGGTCCATGCCTTTCCTGTTCTGCAGGCTCCAGAGCTGGATGCAGGACTCCAGGTGGGATCTCACCAGAGCAGAGCAGGGGGGCAGAATCACCTCCCTCACCCTTCTGGCCATGCTTCTCTTGATGCAGCCCAGGGTATGGTTGGCCTTCTGGGCTGCAAGAGCACATTACTGCATCATGTTGAGCTTCTCATCCACCACTACCCCCAAGTCCTTCTCCTCAGGGCTGCTCTCAATCCATTCTCTGCCCAGCCTGTATTTGTGCTTAGGATTGCCCTGATCCATATGCAGGACCTTGCACTTGTCCTTGTTGAACTCCATGAGGTTCGCACAGGCCCACCTCTCAAGCCTGTCTCTGGATGGCATCCCTTCCTTCCAGTGTGTCGATTGCACCACACAGCTTGGTGTTGTCAGCAAACTTGCTGAGCGTGACCTTAATCCCATTCTCCATGTCGCCAACAAAGACATTAAACAGCGCCGGTCCCACTGCCGACCCCTGAGGAATGCCACTCATCACTGGTCTCCACCTGGACATCGAGCCGTTGACTGCAACTCTTTTGAGTGCGAACACCCAGCCAGTTCCTTATCTACTGAATGTTCCATCCATCAAACCTACGTCTCTTGGATTTAGAGACAAGGATGTCATACAGAACAGTGTCAAATGCTTTGCTCAAGTCCAGTCCTACGCGTAAGTTGTTTTAAGAACTCCTTCTGATTTCCAGTGCCTATGTTACCTGCATTTGCTTTTGGCAGCGAGCTGTTAAGATCAGTAAAGACTTGTGGAGACTTTCTTGCTGTTTGTATGCCAGCTAGTTTCTACAAAACAGTATTTTCCCATCTTAAGGAAAAAAACCCCAAGTGTCTTTGAAATCATTTAGACAGAGGCCAAGGATCTGAGCCGGGGCCTGTGCGGATCTGACAGTGTGGGAAGAACATTGGACAGGGAGCTGAAATATCCAGCTCAGCACTTTTATTTGCACTTGCTCCCTTGTACTCTGCATTCATGCTTCTCTCTGTGGTGGAACACCCTTATTTATCTCTTACCTTGATCCAAATATGTCGTGCTATTCTGAGAGGTATTTTCTAAAGAAGCTGCGGCATCTCCTTGGGATGATGGCTCCTGGTAAAAAGATTCTTTTGTTCACTTGGTTATACACAAAGCATCATCTATTTCCTCCTAATAGGTTTTTGTTCTAGGTAAATGTCTTTTAACAATCAGAATTAGAAACAAATTATATTCAGCTATTCAGACCTTGCAAAGAAAGAGCTACGATTGTCAGCCTTACGCCTTTGTATTTTTTCCTGTTTGAGAAGTGTGCTAAAGTACAAATGCTGCACCGGGCCCACTGTTTTCAAAAGTACATGAATAATGTTTATATACATATATATCATATATATTTTAAAATATATACTATAATCTGTATGAGATATATATATCATGTTTGCAGATATTCCAGTGATATGAAAACAGTAAAATATATGGTAACATTTTTTTTTTAGTCCATTTCGCCATTGCATTACATGAAGGGAATGATTATACACTTCCATGATTTTTTTTCAACAGTGTATGGCAGCTCTTCGGTTATATTCTTTCTTTATCAGGGCTATTATCATCATTAAAAATGCTCATATGTTTTTGCAGGATGTGCACCGTGGATCTATACCACGGAAATATGATTATCCATGAGTGTGGTACCTGGACAGCTATGTGCTTAGAAATTAATTTTGCTTTTTACTATAGCGAAAGACAAAGAAGAACAAAACTTTAGGAAAGAGAGTTTCCCTTATTAAATATTTACCATTTCAGCTCCAGAGTCAGGAAAGGTAAGCTCTGAGTCATTACTTCTTATTATTAGTGTCCAGTCTACTTGGAAATGAATGGAATGCAATAACCTTCAAATCCCTTTAGAAGTTGTGAGTTACATGATCATTTATTTGAAAGCACCATGAGATAATGGAGGGGTTTGTTGGAAAATATAAGGCTCCTTCTTCCTGCGAATACCCATTTTCTGACTCCACTTTTGCCATATTTAAAATTGGAACTCTGGAGATAAGCATATGAATTGATTTTTTAAAATTGCTTTGTGTTATGTTAATTTAAAATGATCAGCTAACGCAGCTGTAATGATCACAGAGGATCGTTCTTTTGAAACGAAGATAACATATAATTGATCTGATGCTGCAGCCACAAGCTTCAAAATACATCAAAGATATTTAAGGCCACAAGGGAGTGTTTTGATCAGCTAGCCTGACTTCTTGTACATGAGAAGCGAAGAGAATTTCACCCATAGCTCCTGCACAAACTGTATTTCTGGACAAACACGAATACTTCTGTTTGTAAGGGCTTCTGAAAGTGAAAATAAGGCTTTCTGCATTAGACCCTATGTTCACTAGGTAATTTTAACTTCTTTTGAATGCACAGCTGAATATTTCATTTCATTATACACTGACTTGAGATATTTATTAAAATCATGAGTGGATTCTGGAAGTGAATGAAAGAGATGTTATCAGTGAACATTTGAGTACGAAAACTGAGCCAAAAGACATGGTAAAATGCTGCAGTATCATTGACCCAGCACAGTTTCAAGAAACTAGGCCTTAGAAAAAAAATGCAAAGAAAGGAAAAATGGCTGAAGTCTTAACCCAGTGAAACACTAAAGCATGGCTGTGACTCTCATGATGTGAGAAGTTTCATCACAGGCAATGAGACTGTTATAAGTTTCAGAAGATGGGCTTGGGCATGCCTCTAAGTGCTTCCGCAGATCCCAAGTGCCTGGTCAAAATCATAATTTCTTTCAGCAAGGAGGTAGTACAGAGTTTATGAGAAGCTCAGTAAAATAAATTACAAACCAGAAAAAACAAGACGAAAACTTCTTTCCAACAGTTATGTTCATAGTATTACCTAAGGATCAACCACAAATGAGGTTCTCACTGTGCAGTGTAATGCACCTCAGAAAACACTAGATGCTACTTGCTCTGCAGAACATGCAAGCTAAAGAGAAGAAAACACTAAGTCATTTTCATGCAAACATTGTCTTCCATTATTTTACTGTCTTCCTTATGACTTTCTCATTTTATTCTTGATTATATATTCAGTTATGTTGCTTTTTTCCCAGTGCAGAAGCCTTTGGTTTGCATTTCTTAGCACCCAAAACTACCACTGAATACAAGGCGTACCCCAGATATTGCAGCAGCCCTGCAACTGAGATGTACCACAATATCATTTTAAAGACTGAAGTGCTTTATTTTTGAAGAAGCCATAATACATAATTAAACAGAGTTGCCATCATTAAAACACAATTAAGGTTGTGAAGCCCTTGAGACTCTTAAATTGTGGTGTGATACAATATTTATCAGGCTTCAGAACACATAATCACATATATGGCTATCCAGCCATGTTTTGCTTTTTCGCTAGGCAAGATTAACCCTCTATCACAGTTTAATGCAGCTAAAATTACTACTTCTGTATACGACAACTTAACAATTGTGAGGTGGATGAGTAAGGACTAGAGGTGCACAGAAGACCAAGTCAATGAAGTGCCAAGAAAACTCTTAAGCATTCATTTAGAAAGCTGCTTTATTTTTTTGCTGTTAATGAATAATGGAGCTAATATAAAATTCTGACAAGCATAAACCTATTGAATAATTCTGATACTGCAGTCTACAGGTGACTCACAAGCAATAAACTGAATGATGTTACTTTTATGCAAGAAATAATCTTTTAAAAGCCAGAAAAAAAGGGAAATGAATAATTCATATGGCTAATATTTGAGGTATTTTTAAGGTACGTTCACATTTCCTGTGAGTGTCTACATGTGCATGGGTTAAAAAAAAACAAGTATGAATGACCTTCAGTTAAAAACTTGGCAAGTATTTCAAATTCTACTCCTAAATTTAACTTTGTCATGTATGCTTATTAAGAATATAATTCATTGCCTGGGAGTCTGGTCTGAAATACCAGTATCTATCATAAATGCTGGACAATTTCTCAATGTATCTGCTTTCAGACATTGGCACAGTATCAGCTCCAATGACTAGGTCAAATTCAGGTGTTGGCAAATGACACTGTGGGCTTTAATGACAGATTTGTGAATCTGCTGACGAACTATACTACTGTGGTTCAAAAGATTTACGGTTATTTTGACTTCATGTCACATTTAAAAGTTGAATCAGAAAGTTTTGTGAACTGTACCTAAATCAGAACAAAACATTGCCACCCTTACACATGGATGGCCTTAATTAGCTATTAAGAGTGCTGTCTTGAGTTTCTCTGTTTTATTTGTTTTTCCAGGTAGGGAAGACTTGTCCTGGAGAGGAAACAAATACAGCCACCATCGTATTTTTCCTTAGAAATAGCCACTTGTAACAGAGCAGGTTTTTAACATTAGAAAGTCAGTAGCGCTTAACAGATGTTTGCATGCTATGATGTTACGTATTATACTTTCATGTGCCATACATAGCACAGGCATGCAGTAAGGTCTGTGTTGCTCATCAGTCAGTTTGAAGATGCACACAGACACAATCCGTCTGTCTAAACCAAACAATGGAGAACAAATCCAAAATTCCTTCCAAATTTAAAAGCAGAGCTTTAAAATGGAGCAATGTACCCAATAGCTCAACAGACTGAGGATTAGATACGCTACTGCATTTTAGAGCTGAAGATTCAACTCCCAATGTTACCAATGCAGCTACCACAATTTCCAAACAGTAGCTACAGCAGCAATAGAAAAGACAACTGGACCTGTCGTACACAACCTAAAAAATGAAAATTTGCTTGGTTGAAGAGGCAAAAGAAAATCTCTTAAAATGGCAGAAGATCTTCCTCATTTCTTCCTAATCCTGCCCCTGCTGCTTCCTCAGATCATTGCTCATCTCCACGCTGCCCTTTGGAGAGCAGCACGATGCCCTCTTCCTTCCCTCGCCCTCTGCCTCCACAAGCTCAGCCACCAACGTGGGAGTTCCACAGGTTCTCCAGGCAGTGCTTTCCAGCCCTTTAGTTGAAACCAGGAGGCAGACAGAAAAGCCTCCCGTGTTAAAGACATACTGGGAACCATTCTGAGCCACCACCATGGAGCAGCTTAGCAGGTGGACGAAGCATACGGGCACATGGGGGATGTGAAGCGAGCAAATGCTATCTAGACTGCACATCTGAGGAGTGATTGCTTGTTTCTGAGGGGGGGTGGACTTGATAATGCAGTTCACTTTTTTCTGTGACTACAAGGCAGAAGATTCTCTGTGCTAATCTTGGCAGTGACATTGAAATTGATGTGTGGCCTTTAGGCAAGTCACTTAATCAATGTGTTTGTAAAATGAGGATAATAACATTTATTTGCCTGCCTGAAAAGGAAGTGGTAAGGACAGACTAGTTAATGCTGTAAAATGCTATTTACTAGTAATTGCAAGTATTATTATATTACAGACTTAAAACCCTCCTTGACTGGTAATTGAAATAGCTGAAGAACCAAATAGAAGCCTGAAACATAAAGGTGATAGAGGTCTTAGCTAAAGTGGAGGTGGTTAATCCCCTTTCTTTTCATGGAGCTAATTATGCTTTAACAGAGGCAATAAATATCAAAAAAGTCTCAGGCATATGCCTGCTCTTACTCAGAAGCAGAACGAGGAAAAATACTGTGGGATTCACATTTGATTCACTCTGTAATGTGCCACTGGTAACGGGTCAAGGGAGGAGCTAGTTGCAACACAGAAAAATACATGTTCAAGCCTCTGTTCTGGGATGCAGGTGCACTTCTGTGTCCTGAGAGCAGGAAGAGCCCCGCAGATAAGACAGAATCAGATGCATCATTGCCATTTTCAACCCAATTAACATCCTCGCTCTTCAGGATTAAATAAGGTCTGTAACTTGCCTTTAGGTATGGCAGGTTAAAATAAAAAGTCCTGAGGGTGAGAAGGATGCATATAATACCATAGAGCGGCATGAAGTAGATTAGGAAATGAACTACAGTAGACTGGCTTATCCATGAGGTGTCCCTTGAGAACTCTTCTGAGGCCTCAGCCTGCCACCACTTCTCCCACAGATGTTTCTCTGAGAAGGGAGGAACAAAACCTGGCCGCCTGGGGTGGCTAAAGGATCAGGTCCTCCAAAAAAAGTTTCTTTTTGCAATCTGTAATGCTACCGAGAATCACCCCATTAAAAACAATCGTGTTTAGTTAATGTAGTAGTTAAAATAAAGAGCCTTAGGTTCCTCTCACAACTGTAGTAAAGGGTCGTAATTGGATCCTTCCTTCTGCTGAGTGAAAGCTAGCCAGCAGGCTAAGTGCCTCTGACTTCAATAGAACTTGGGGGGGCATCTGCTTCATGACTACTACCCGTATCTCAGTTTAACTGCTTGACATTTTCATGATGAATTTGCTTGAAATTAACCAAAGAATCAAGGAAGCAGGGAACCAGACTGCGATCGGCAATATTTCCAATAATTTATCAAGAGTTATAAATAGAGAAATGGTGGAAATGTTTGCTGAGGAACGACATGTTTTGCTTATCTCCAGGTTACAGCCCTGCTTTCCCATTTTTAAATTCTACAATCAAAAGTCGGGGCAAACCCAGCCCGGGAAGGAGATGGGTGGCTAGCATCTCCAGTGCAGCAGTGAAAAACATGATGACGGGTGCCGAGCAGAGAACCTGTGACGCTGGCAGTGCTGCTTGGCACACCGGTGGCACACCGACTCACTTCATGGATTGGGGCAGGGAAGCTCTACAGCAAGATACAGACGGAGAAACATTTTGCTGTTTTCTCTGAAGCAGTTCCAGGAGAGGTCGCAAATCACTGCACGTTGGTCTAGCACCCAGGGAGAAGTGGCATTTGGCTCACTATGTTAATGACATTAGAAACAAAGATCTGCCTCCTTCGGGCTCGGACAAAAAGTGGTAGCTGTAGGACATTTAACTTAGAAAGAACCAAACGTACTGAAATCCAACCATTTAAGGGATGTACTTCTGAGGAGGGTGAGACTTAAATGCAGAAATAAAGAATACGGGATGCTGTAGGCTCATGAAGTTTAAGGGAGAGCATCTCGGGGGAGTTCTGCTATGGTAACATGCGGGCAGAGCCCTGTCACTCAGAAGACTCTGCACTGAAGAGCTTAGGTAGAGGCAAGGTCCAGCAACTGTTCTTGTCCCATGGGAGACAGTACTACTGGATATGAAGGCACTGCTATCTGCCAGTCAGTGAATGCTTAAAAATATTTCTGGGACTATTTGGTCAAATTGGTAAAAGAACATGCTCAGTAATTTACTGTTCCTTTGGGGTTTTGATGATCACCGCCTTACAGAAACAACAAATTTTAAACAACCATCCAAGAAAAGTCACTCAAAACAGTATTTGAACTAGTCATGCCAAAACATCTAGCACCAGCAACGTGGTAAGTAGCCACAGCTAACAGGGCTATCAATCATGCAAGTTCAATCAAAACAAGTGAAAGGAATTCAAATTTCCAGATATGAATGCTAGTCTCCAATTATCTGTGGATTACCCACAGACCAAAAATAATGCAGAGACAAGATTTCAAAATTAACAGAAAAGATTTTAAACAACTGGAAAAAAAGTTTCTAGAATAATTAATTCTTTGTGTTTCCCTTCCTTACCAGAGTGGGTCACAGTTTAAGTAATCGTGTCATATTTTTGGTTAGGTTTTTGTTGAAAAATAGGCCAAGTTCCAGTACGATACTGTGAATTTTAATTAAAAGTATGAAAATATAGCATTCAAAATTATGCATGATTTTTAACTTTTCTTCACCTGTGCAGCAGCAGTAGTGGCCATTTTCTTCGAATAACAGACTCCTCAGCTAATCTTCTTGTCCCTAATTATGCTGAGATCTTTTATTTAGCATTTTTCCCCTAGTACCATGTGCTTTGAAGGTATACTGATATCTTTCTTCTATACTTTGTCACTTTGTGACGACGACGACCTGGAGATGCCTGTTCTATTGGAAAACTCTGTAGACGGATTGCACTTCTTACTAGGAACACTGGATCCTTAACTGGATTTTAGACAAGCACTGTCAACTATCCAGTGCTCAGCAGCTTCTTGTTTGCCTTCCAGCTCTGGCACTTGCTCCCAAGTCACACATTTGACAGTTCATAAGCTCTACACATCCATCCACATACACTTTAGAAAAAAACGAGGATCTCATTTCAACAGCTGAAAGTAAAGTCAAGTAAGGCTGCACATATTACTAATTTCTTAGGGATGTACTGTACTCGCAGTCCACTGCACCCAGGGAGGTGGGTCAAAAATTTACTTTAGATTGAACAGCAGAAGGCATTGTAGCATGCATCTTAAACTGTGGTTACGCAGTATTTCTCTCTGTGCTGGGGCAGAGAATATGGGAAAGGGTAAGGGTGCTCCTGTGGAAATGGAGACATAGATCTGGTGATGTACATATTCTCTAGCCCTTTTTCTTTACCAAGGGTTTTCCATGTGTATTGTAGGAGGAGTGCTTTGCCTCTGCCTTCAGGCTGCAGATGTCACAGAATCACAGAATGGTAGAGGTTGGAAGGGACCTCTATGGGTCATCTAGTCCAACCCTCCTGCTGCAGCAGTGTCACCTACAGCAGGCTGCACAGGACCTTGTCCAGGCGGGTCTTGAATATCTCCACAGAAGGAGAATCCACAACCTCCCTGGGCAGCCTGTTCCAGTGCTCCGTCACCCTCAGAGTGAAGAAGTTCTTTCTCATGTTCAGACGGAACTTCCTGTGCTTCAGTTTGTGCCCATTGCCCCATGTCCTGTCGCTGGGCACCACTGAAAAGAGTTTGGTCCCATCCTCCTGACACCCACCCTTCAGATATTTATAGGTATTTATAAGGTCTCCTCTCAGCCTTCTCTTCTTCAGGCTGAACAAGCCCAGCTCC
>Ga0065711_1037860_pt1 | contig 19402 bp, 10 predicted proteins | sample Hoacrofraction12_FD_59098 | JGI IMG/M metagenome (GOLD analysis project Ga0065711, IMG submission 59098) | Hoatzin crop microbial communities from Cojedes, Venezuela - Epithelial fraction 12 v2 (version 2) | ecosystem: Host-associated > Birds > Digestive system > Esophagus > Crop | place...
GATTTTTTTTTTTTTTTTTTTTTTTTATTAAATCAACAGGCATGCATGGTACAACGGGTCAAATCTAATGAGACACCTGTAGTAAAATTGATGGTATCGCCTGATATATTTTCTATCTCTATCTAACCTATAATCAAAACATTTAATACATAAAACTATGTTATAAACCTACAATATAAACCTCTGTGTAATATATATTTGGATTAACTAGAGAAACAATTTTGTACAATTCTGTTTTCCATTTACTAGTTTTAGACTTGGAACAAATTTTTTACCTAAATACAAAAAAATCAAGTGAAAATAAAAGAATCTTCCATTGCAGAAAGTACTGTATTCTGCAATTAAAGATCCTGTTTTGCAATTGATATAAATAGAAAATCTGAGCATTAAATACAGAAAATTTTCAAAGAACACCTTAATGTTTTTCATGGATAACACAGCACCTTCAGTGAATCCTGGAGGAGTCAGGGATATAAAAAACTAGAAAAACTGAAGTTAAGACCATCTTCTCTGAGTAATTAATTCCATTTGCAACATATTCAAATAGCATTTTATTTCAAAGGTATAAAAAGGATATCGATCTACATCCTTTCAGAAAACAAGAGAGGCCTCAATAAAAAGACAGGGACTGCACAAATTTATTAAAACTAACAGGTCAAATTTGGGGCCAACTGAGTGCTGAAAATGCTCCACTAATTTGGACTCCTCTCATAAAAAGACAAGATGACAAACCCTCCAGTCCTCAATAAATGATGCAAACTCCACCATTTACATAAACATATATTTCAGGTTCTATGTCAATATTCAAGTAATTTCAAATCCTTTTTTCAGTTATTCCACTGAAAAGATAAGGCACCTACACATCTGAGCATGGACCCACATGCTCCATAAGAGTATATTCAGAATTTTAAATGGCAGTATTTGAGACATTGATCTGAGAACACTTATTTGAAAATACATCTAGAAGAATGAAAAGAAAAATTATGAGAATAAATGTGTTGCTATTTTAAAACTGTTAAGGATAATTATTTGTTATGATAAATTCTTTTGATAAAATCTTACCACAGGATTTATCTGTTAGAAGATATGTTTCTACTAAACTTACTCACATTTTCCATGGTAAATACTAAAAATCATCCCTCCACTTCCTCCTCATACTTATTTCAGAGGGAAATTACTTATCTACTATGTTATCTTCTTTAAATTATGCTTAACATCTACTACAAGAATTGAATAATAAACCTATTTCCCTGTTTCTTCTTCAGTCTTTCCAGTGCTTAAAACATTGTTCCATCCCATAAATATGATGAAGTACATACACATGTGTACACAACACTTTTCTACGCTTCAAGTATCAAATCAGTAGCTGCCAAGTAAAAAGGAAAGCATTCTAGATTAAAAAAAATTCCTGCACAAGGTACTGAGACTACGCTCAAGAAAGATGCGTATTAGCCTCCTCTTTGCTGCCTGTACGACTATTTACACCAGTGCTGATACACATATATTGACTATTTCAGCACAGAAGAAACCTCACCCTAGGAGAACAAAATTTTTCTCATGCCAGGCTCCAGAATTTGAAAGTGGTATTGATCACTAAATCTCTATATGGTTAGTTCACATACGTCAGGGTCAGATGAAGTTTAGCGTAATTCAGGACTCCCTACGTGTTACATGTTTTGCTTTGGAGCAGACTGTACCTCATTTGTCCCTTTCCCTTTCTTCCTCTTGTTCAACGAAAACGGAGACTATTTCAAGTCTCAGAGATCTCAGGAAACTGCAGCTTGATCAGAAAACGCTGTAGGCAGCTGAGTTTCAAGTGACTTCCTTCTACCTACTGGTATTTTTTTCTCCTCTTCTGGCCCAGTACCAAAATCACATGCACAGTTTTATTACTTCTCTCGGAAAACTATCTGGGAAGGTGCATACTTCCCAGCTGCTTTACTAACCTTGGCCACATGAAATATGGCATTTCATGGTATCTCAACGATCAAGTAATGGTCTGAATGTACCTAAGCTTCTCCTTAAAAAAGTTTCATTAAGTTTTTCAAATGTTGCATGATTCTCCAGAATTCTGATCAAATAAACTTGCTGTACTGAATTAATTTGGATGACCTTAAGCTCTTTTTTAAACAAGAGCTTCTTCATTTACTCATCTAGAGCTCTATGTATCTAGACAGACCAACTTAGACTCTAGAGGATGGAGAAGTAAAAGGACAGAAATTTCAAGAGGAGAGAGAGAAATGACAAAATGGGCAAGATTCATCAGAGAAGGGAAGTAATCCTCACATTACCTTTAACACGCATTTCCCACATCCATGTCTGCTCTTCCATTCTTCCTTTTTCTTGAACTTTGAACAGACATTATCTATAATTGATGAGACTATTTTCTAAGACACAATTACATACTGCTTGGCCATTATTTCTTCTGCCTTCATATTTTTAAATTCCAAACTCCTTAGCAAATCCCATTTAATTAGAATATTACACTGATAATATTTAACATTATACATTAACTACAAATCTCTGACAATTCAGGCAACAGTTGTCGCTGAGGAGATGGATCAATCATAAGATGACTAAATGCCTACAGTTAAGCAACCAAAACAGCTTACTTTCATTCTATACAAACATCTTAAATGGTACATAAAAACAGACAAGCATTTTAAATATTACAAAACTCCTTCTAATGGAATCCAGTCTGGGCAAATACAATGCCCAAGATCAACAAACAACCTTCTTGTGATATACACATAATTAAACGAACATGCTAGTGTAAGCTTCTACATAGAAATGCACTTGCAAAAAGAATTTCAGTGAGGGCATGTATTTCAATCTACATGAATATGAAATTTGAAATGCAAGTGAGATTTCAACAGAGGAGCGAAGACAAAGACTTTAAACACTACCAGTGAGGAGAGAATTTTTATATATAAAAGACAAACAGAAGCAACTGAATTTAGTGGAATTTCTCAGAGACAGAATGAAACAATGTAAAATTGGTATAGCTAATGAGAAGAGTCACATAGTTGAATCACATGGAGTAGGACTTGGTACAGGAAATCATATTTACAACAGTGTTCTGAAGATCAAAACCCCACAAACTTACTTTCTGCGATTTGACCTGAACAAGAATTTCAAAAGCAGCTGAAAGCAACTCTGCTCTTTCAGAATGAAAAAAAGCAGATTCACATTACTCTTGAAAATACACTAGCTCTTGAAGCAGGCATTTAAACCACACACATTTTATTTCTTACAATTTCCATTCAACTCATTTATGTGGGGAATGGGTGAACTGCAAGAATTTTTTCATAGCCTTATCAGAAGATTTAAAAAATACAGATACTGGGAATGGGAAATCTTATAATGAAAAGCATGACACACAGCTCAAAACCCTGAAACCAAACTGTTTTCCCTAAACACCTGGCTTTCTTTTGCGGGATTTTCTGTCCATAATAATCAGTAAGTAAGGTTTAGGAGTGCCAGTTTATTAAGTATTTAAAAATGGCTAAGCTACAGCAGCTGCCTGGATCTCACAGCATGTCCAAATAGACCAAATGTTCCCTGTTGGTAACAGTACATTGAAATACAAGTATAACTATTATGGATTGATACTAATAAACACAAGATTTAATTTTAAATGGGGCTTAAAAATCCATTTCCTTCCCTTACTATTTGCTATTTATTTTTTAGCTACTGAATATTCCTGGACAGTTAGCAAAAATCTTAAACATTTCATCACTCTGCAGTACTGTTGAAGGCTTCGGATGTAACAGTACAATATTTCTGAATTAAAGTTACTTTTCTGGAATCAAGTAAGTAAATACATACCATGTCTGTGTATTTTTCTTTTCAAACTTTCATTTTAGTTCATACCTTACAGTTTCAGCTCACCAATTCCTATCATCTGAACTGAGGCTGAGGGACAGTGAATGAACAGGCTTCTAATGTCACCACGCCTACTTCTTTCTCAAATATTTTGATTTTTACAAGCCTATGAAGGTGATTAAACAGAAAATATTTTTCATCTGGATTTAGTTTATAAAATGTGAAAATTCCATTTCTGAAACTAGGCAATGTTCACAACCAGCTAACTAGGATTTCTGACCTTTTGGGTAGTCATTTGGACTAGACCACTAGGAATTCTATTGCTTTAAAGGAAATCTCTGGGTAGCAGAAGGATGAATGAATTGTTAATAAAACGTGCTTTACAGAATCATTGCATATCAGGTGCAGCACAGAGAAGGAAAAGAAGTTGACTATAGAGCTATGGAGCTATGAGTGCTCTTGGTTAACAGCCAACAGCTGTAGACAGCTCCCACAGTCTATAACATTGGTTAGGTCCTGTAATTTAAGAGTCCATTACAGTGACTGTACTGTAAAAACTAACTTTGTTTCAATTGCTTGGACATGAAGTAAGGAAGTCATGGAAAAGAAAGCTCTTCAAGAATAGCTGCATATGACCACCATAGTGACTGAAAGAGCATAAGGTCTGTTGCATGCACAACAGATATAAAAAGACACATAAATACATAAGCAACTCCACTTTTGCAAATTATGCTCACCTCATCAAATATTCCGGTGCCATTGATCAGCCCTTCTCAAAATTAGAAACAAGATCGGACAAAGGTGGGGCTAATTTTGGAGCCCAAACAACCCACTGAAAAGATTATCTCTGCCTTCTGCCCATGATAAGACTGAATCCAAGCCAATATAATGGTTTTGAGCAGCATGCATTGTAGTATTTGGCATGTGAATGGAATTTTTTTGCCTAACATTTTTGCTGTGATATAAGGATGACAACTAAAATAATTCCAGTCATATAGAAAGAAGTTTTCTTTTAAAAATTATTTTAATCATCTGTAATATTTGGAAAATAATTTTATAATCCAAAACACAGCCTGCCTCAAAACTAAGTTAACTAAATGGAATTTTTATTTTCCTCCAAGAGACACTGCCAAAACTGGTTTTCAGACTTTGAGGTGGATTTGTTACTAGAAAAACAAGGTTTGGAACATAACAAATATATACACTAAGCTATTTGTAACTAACAATGGGTGCAAATGCTCATTGACATTCAATAGCTTTCACAACATCACTAAAGAGATTAATCTGAACTAGTTAAATGTGTTTCTATTCTATTGAATGCTATCAAAAGCAATACATTTTGAAAATTGTCATTTTGCAAGTTTTGCAAAATCTCCACAATAAATTTCAATAAGCCAAAGTTTCCTATAGCATTCAATATATAATTTTAAAAACCACTAGAAGTAGGGATTTGTTATCCAAAACTAATAAATCTAGAATATACAGAAAGAAACACCTAAATAATTATAATTATAATCAATTACCTGAGATAAGACATTATTTTTCAAGTTCTGAACCAATTTTGTGATTTACTCGATGTATGCTTTGCAAGCCACTATTTCAGTAAAGGAAGCTGATGCTCCCTGAAGCACGTTCAGCTACTCTTCTCCACCCTCCTCACCAGAAATGCCCACCTTCTCTAGACCTGCTTACGGTCTGCTTCCTTAGCCTATCCCAGAGAAAAAAAGTGAGGTTAACTTAAGAACTTAAAAGGTAGGTTTTAGCTAAGCAAGGTCATTTTGTCTGAAGCGCTTTAGACAGCATTCAGCAATTAGCTCCACACATGAGTAAATTGTTGCTAATTTCTGACAAGGAGAAAAAAGAGGGGGAAGAGGGAGAGGAATATTATGTGTACCCGTGGAAAGGTTGCAGATTATTTCTTTTACTGACACAGCAGAATGTGAAAGGCCGGATGTCTGTGACCTAAAGCATTAGACAATTGCACTTGTGAATTCTTATAATGCATATTTCAGGGAACAGAAATCTTTGGGAGTGAAAGCCTGTCTGAATTGGTTAAGTCATCAGATGCCAAATGTGAGAACTGCTGGTCTTGTTTCCCTGTTTAATCTCGGGTGGAGGGAGTCCCCAAGGCACTCTGTGTTTATACAGCAAAGCAAAGACACATCACATATGGCAGTACAAAAATATTTCCACGTTGATTATATAGGTTGGTACAACTCTGATTAAGGTACTTCTCCTGTTTTAACTTTAGAGCTGGATTTTCAAATTTACATGTGAACTTGTAACTGAACACTTGCAAAATTTGCACTCACATATTTAAAAAATTATCCTAGTAGAAAATTATATCTGGTTTGGTTTCATTTTAATTGCATCTCTTTTACATGGTTATATTAAAATAAGATTTCATTCAAATGCCTACTGTGCATTTATTGCATGTACCTTGACAAACAAAAGCAACCCTGTTCCCCCAGTGATCTCCCATTTGGGTAGCAGAGTACCTAAGAATAACTGCAAGTCTGTGCAAAAACCGAATGCTACATGTCTCCAGAAAAGCAAATTGCAATTGCTTTGTACTTTACTCACTACTTGTTACAATGCTGCACAGTTTACAAGTCCAAGTGATATGAATGGTATGTTATACTCTTTAATCATACCAGATTCAATTCTCAGAGTAGTTACAGTTTCATATGTAAACTATCATATGAAGAAAACTCTCTTTTCTCTTGTAAAACTTGACAGATGTCTAAGGTTTTGGTGTTGGCTTTTTTTCTGCTTTGGTTTCTTAATATTTGTACAATTCAGCATTGTTCAGAGGGGTCCTGGGTGTGGCCAAGAAAAACCCTCTAATGATTTCCATTGCACATGAAAGGTCAATGTTTCAGATTGCAATCTAACAAATTTACATTATTTTACAAATATTTTTGGGAAAGAAGACCAATTAAAGGTTGTTTTATAATGCTGGAGTAGGATGAGCTACATTTGAAGCTGCAAACCCGGGGGGGAGGGAAAAAATCAATTCCATATAAATACATGAATTCATATTTACATTGCAGCATTACAATATTAAAAACGAGAGGATAACCAAACTGCAGCCACCCAACAGAACTAGTCTGAAGAAAGAAAACTTCTTTGGTTTAACTTGTATAAACAGATTCCATACATGGCAATACAAAACATTGATTTTTAGAAGCAAAGAAAAGGCATCTCAAGCCCTAAAAGTGGAAACAATCATACATTCCTAAAAAAAACAACTCAGGTCTTGTTTGTGAATTTGCAGCTGACAGCCCTGTAAAATCTTGTTTGTATCTATTTTACACGCAAATATATTCACTCTTATATACAAACTGTATGTATAAATGTTTATAGATACCCTAATATTATATACTACGTAAGCAGACTAACTTCAATTCAGCAAAGTGTGAAGGATTTGCTTAACATCTTCTGAATTTGGGTAATAACGATACTCACACTAGATTTTACATTGTTTAGCATGTATAACAGCTTTGCTGAATATAACTATTTTCTTAAGATACAGCTGCACAGCAGACAAGGTATGTAAGTGAAAGTTACTCGGGTATGTTCCTATATACTTTGCTGATTTAGGGATCGCATATGTGGCAGGAATCACGCCTCCAATAAACCACAGATCTTTCCACTCAAAATATATTAAGTAATATTTATGTACACCAAATAACAAGCCAACATGAAACACTTCTGTTCAAAAGGTCCCCTCCATCCTGTGCAGAGACTTCCAAAAACTGCAACCAGTATCACACACCACAAGTGTTAGACACAACCGTAGAAAGCCACCAACAGTTAAATCCTAACCGGTTTCTATTGCTTTCTGCCACTGCCAGCATGCATTTCAAGTCAGATGTGCGTGTTCACATCTGCACCCTGTGCCTGCGCTACCTTCACACCGCAACAGAACATGTCAAAGTCTCCGCAGACCATTTCCAAAAGCAGTGTAATAAAGCAAATGAGCCAGTGACTTTTTTAAAAAAAAGAAACAGCACGCAGCGCCCAAATTCCATTACATTTCAAAGGAATTTAAGAGTTCAACTCCCTTAAGGTCTTTAGTGTAGGTTAGCTACATGCCATTTATCAAAACAGTAACTATTTGATCCCCGCTTGTGTAAAAAAAAGATGGGCGCCAAGAGGCAGCTTCAGCATCTTAAAGTCAGTGATTTACATACATCAATTTAACCTTATACATGGTGCCTCCACAGTCATTACCCAATAACTACTTTATTGCTTCCTGACAGGGGCCTCCTCCACTGTACCACAGCCATTAAATAATACACTCGGGCTCCCACACCTTTTCAACATCACAGGTCTATCACTGGATCACTGACCAAGCAGTTGTCATCCTAAGCTGATATGAGTTCAGCAAAAAGCTGATTTATCCTTTCAAAAGAACTCAGGAGAATTTTCAGAGAGCGCTATTGAATCAATTGGGTGCACCCAACACAAATTTTTGTGTATACTGACCTCATAATTGTAAAATTATTCTAACACTGTACACTGTCTTTGAGGGAAGGAGATGCTCATAAAGTGGAGGCTCACTTTTTTCAAGTTATCTTCCCACTGTGCCTGGCCATGGCTCTTTAATGCCACCTAGGCAGTTTTTCATTCTTGAATTCTGCAATTCTGTAGGGAAAGCAATTGCCATTCTTCTCACCCAAGTAGTAATAGAATCTAACACAAAAGCAAAGAATGTAAATATGAGGCAACTACTCCCTCAGTATAGATCAGCAAGAAAGAAGCCAACAGCAGAACCCAGAGGTTGACCTCATGTTGTTTAGTAACATTAGCACTTTCCACCCAAAGGGCAAAAGTCAAGGAGGGTTTGATTGTGGAGTCAAAATAGTCCTGCCACTCTGTTATTTTAGCCTCCCTTTCTTCCTCCTGATTATTCCACTCAACATAACCTACAGCATTTAGTGATAAACCTGCTGGCACACAATTTATAGAGAAACAACAATTGACTCTCTCGGCCACTATCTTTTTAAGCAGTCAAAATTAAAAACCCTACTATATATAGTGACTCCTTGGTGTCTAGACTTCTCTCCCACCCCCCCACCCCCCTTGTTTGGTTGTCGGTTTTTTTGTACGTGAATGGGACATGAAGCTTTTAAGCAGAGCAACAGAGAACAATTCACTTTCCCCAAAGGACATAATAGTTGCTTTTTCACAGAACCAAAGGCAGCTTGTAACACATGGTTGACCATGAAAAGTAACTGCTAAGGGATGGTAGTAAGCTCAAGTATCTTCCACTATATTGAAGAAACCAAAGCCATTAAGTTTATGCCATTAATTAAGAATCAGTACATATTTGCACATGGTTCAAACAAAACTAAGATTATTCCATTATCAGAGTAATTTAAGGCAGCAACAACAGTTTACTTTTATAACTAGAAAAGTGTAAGAACAGCAAAGGGAAAGCAGAAAAATCACGAAGTAAGGAAACAACTTTCCTATTCTCATGAACCTAAGAAACACCAGTGACCAACGTGTGGAAAAAATCACAGAGAATGTGAAAGCTGTTTTTGAATTACTATGTCAACCAGTGGTAGAATTTGTTTTTCCAAAGGAACACCTCTAATACTGCTATACGATTACCTTACACATTACACTATTAAATGGCATAAATATTCTGATTTTATAATTGGACAAATTAATGTACAGAAAATAAAACACTTAAATTGTAAACCACACCCCAGCACTACTTCAACTAATCAAGCATCTCCAACTCAGATTTTTAAAATATCAAACTGTTATTCCATCATTGATATAACCAATGATCAAAATTAAGAAACTTTCCCCTCAAAATTTAATTTGTAGACCAATGCTGACAACCTTCTCTGATTGAAGACGTGGCTTTTGATGGAGTCACACAAAGGTCATATTCAGTGCTATATCTGGGCTTCTCTTCTGGTGTTCAGTAACACAACCAAAAAAGAGCTGAAGGATCTCCAAGAAGGTGTGAAGGAGCAAGTGAACACTGGATTGCAAATAAATTAATATCTATTGTAGCCTGCATTCTGGAAAGATAGCGACCAGAGAAACTGGTCTCATACATCTTGGCCAAAAGCAAATGAATTCAACTCACAAGTGACATGCACAGGAAAACAAAACTTACTAATGCACAGAGTATTGTAACTTAAACTAGAGAAAGCAGGGAAACAGAGGTTTTGCATAAAAAAATGAACCCAGAAAAGAGTACTTTGAAATTTCAAAATGTTAGAACTTTCAAGAAGTTCTCCATATTTTTTCATTTGTTGTAACTTGGGCGAGAAAAGAAGTAAAAAGGTTTTATTCCATGTACTACAACCTGGCTCCTGTTATAGGTATCCTTGCATCTTTCTCAGCCTGCATCTGCTTATTTTCTAGACAAAATAATAACTTTTTAAAATCACTTACCACAAAACAATAAAAAGAGGCTACAGTAAAAAAAAATTAGAAAAAAAAATCTGGATTTACACATCTTCAAAATACCTAAGAAAGAAAAATACCAATAAGGAAGAAGAGCCAGTATGAACCTAACCTGATTTTTGTATAACAAGCTGAATTTGCAGAACTGAAATTTACAAAATCAGTGGTTTGCTTTTTTTTTTTTAATAAAGAAAAATGGATTGGTTTAGAAATTTTCATTAGAATACTAGAAGCTACAGATTATATTACTATGTTATCCTCCCACATGGTTTCTAAACCTAACTTGTTCACAATCTACAGTCAACATATGGTGACCACTGAAGATGACCATAAAAAATTTTTCAAAACAAGTGTACTTGAATAAGATGTTGGACTTCTGAGAGGACACAGTTGAGCACTTTCCGCAAACGCTTCTGCAACACAGATCTCCTGTTTGCTTTTCATAGCTTTCTAACACAGATTCAAGGACAATAAGAAACAAGGATAATGCTATCCTAAGAACAACTGCACAGAAAGTGCACCTACAGACAGTGGCAATGACTTGGCTCTTACATCCAAAGGAGCGAGGATTCTCGTGTGCTGGCCATATGCAGGTTGTGTAATGGCATTAGAACTATGAACAAATAGCCAAGGGACTCATTTATATCTGTTTTTGCAGATGAGACAATTTAATATGAGGATCCATGGGGTGGCATAGCTGTAAATCTTTGACTGAAAACTACAGAGACAGAAGGCAGTGGAATTATTGCAATGCTTTGAGCCTAACAATGAACATCTCAGAGCTCCTACAGCATCAGTACAGGGTGCCAAAGACATGAATCACTAGCCTGAATAAAAATGAAAAGGGAAATGTTTTATTTGTGTAAAAACATGAGAAAGGATGACTTAATTAGAGAACACAACCCTCACTATATCCAATTGATTTATAAGGTTCTTTCATCTATGAGACAACAGTATTTTGCATTACATTTCTCTGCAATAAAGGGCATGAGTTATCCTTCACTACCACAGTGAGCACAGTAACGCATCAAAGGGTTTAGGGAAGGTATGTTTGATGACATCCTTTAGATAGCCCATAAAGTAACACAACACTTCTTGGCATTTCACTACTCCCAATCATCCTGCCTCCATAAGCATCTCAAGAGGCAGGCAGGCTCACCACTATCTTGGCACAGCTTTAGCAGAAAGAAACTGCCATGAGTCTCCTCTCGCTAAGACAAAAATGTTTTACAATATTACACAGACTATTTTACAGAGTTTACAGTACGAATTAATAAGCTATGAATTAATACATTTATACAGACAATGATACCTTTACAGAATAGAAATCTAAGTGTCTCTGTTCCATTCAGTCCTGTCCACAAGCCTTCCCAGTGACCTGGAGAAGTCTTTAAAATTCTCCCTGCCTGCGGTCTATGTTCTTCTGAGGTGGGAGATCATGCGAGTACTTTGAAGCACAGGATGTCTTCGAGATCCAGAATTTAGTATTTCTATTTCACTAAGTTTAGGCTATCCACATACCTTGCCTGCCCAGTAACCATGAGGTCAAGCCCCCTCCAGCCCTCCTCCTTTATCAGCACCAGTCTCATGACAACGTTTTAAGGGCAGGTGAGATCAGTAAGCCCTTGGGCCAGGCAGCATGCCTAGCTTTCCATGTTGCAGGTGAGTGAGTTTAGGACATCTTCAAAGTTTTCTCTGCAGGGTTGTGACTGCCTTACACTGGAATCAACACTAAAGGTTATCAACACCTAAGCTCAGATGGCAAATCTGGCCTTCCTGTGCACAGCAAGCACAGACAGAGCTTCTGTATTACCATTCTCCAGTGGGGAAAACAAAATCCACAGGTTCCTAATGTGTGAGGCTTAAAGGCAAGGGTCAAACAACTACCTTCGGCATTATACCACTATATATCAGAGAGCCTCAGTTCTACTTCCGTTCCTGTGCCACGATGTGTGACATAAGCCTTTGGAAACACCTAAACATAAAACACAAGGTGGAGACGTGTCAGGTGGAATTTAGGTTACCTCTATTTGGTGCTGGTCTCCTAAAAGAGACTTTAGTAATTAAGCCTTTATTGAGGTGATGGAGTCAGCTTTCTCCACAGTGTCATTCAGAAAAGTTTTACATAATAAACAGAAGCTTGTAGTAACAGCTAGTACTATCACCAACCAGGACTTAGGCAGCATATATAACTGATCAAGGCACATGTGTGCATCTACCTCTCCAGTGCCAGCCTAGAGGACACAACGTTTTTGAACGAGGAGGAGACAGGAATCATTTCCTTTTTTAGACTGAATCAAAAACACTCTGTGCTCCTCTCAGAACAGTAAACTGCCTGGCTCCTGGCAATTTTCATCTCTGAACCTCCCCCTCCAGGACACGTTAAGCATTTTAAGGCTTCTAAAAGCAAAATCTTCCCAGAAGTATTACCAGAACACAGCTTTCACTGCACACCCCCTGCTTCCGCCAAATGAAGTAGTGATTCAACTACAGAAAAGTAAGGCTTAAAGCATGCTGAAAAAACTGCTTTGCATTCATGCTAACACTGCCTCCTTGTACTCCACAGTCTTCTCTGTCTCCGCTTCCCCCCTCCTGTTTTGTCCTCTGACTGAAAGCTCAGGCACCAGCTGCCGCGCTGCTCTCCATTTATACAGCACCTACTACAATGGGGTCACAGCCTGTGAAATGAGTTCCAGCACGCTACGATGCTATAAACCACCACCACCGACGGGCCTGTCAAAGCAAATTAGCTAAGTATATTTTGGTGATGCAAGGTTCCCAACTGCTTCTTAAGCAGTTTCTCTTACTGATTTATGAAATCCAGTTTTCCTCAACGAATTAGATGGCCGTTAGTGCATATTACTGAAATTCTGCTTGACTTCTGCAAAACACTTCATGGGCAGAATCTCTGCTGATGCAAAGTAAGAGCTTCAACAGAACAGTAAGAACAACTCATACCACCATCTACCTACCCCTTTACCCACATCGACCTCAGCCCTCTGCATAAACACTCCAGTTGCAAGGGTATGACTCAATCCACATTCGTATTTGAACTCTCAGTCCTGAGGAAAAAAGTATCTGTTTGGGCTGGATGCAGGTACGCTTAGTGAACGTCTCTATTGTACGTTGACACTGTACATACCTGTAGGTGGTCCCAGTTGGATGGAAGAGTGGAGCTAGGATAGGGAAGGTTACAGCTTCACCTCCACTCCTCAGCTATTGTCAAAGCCATCCCCATATTTCAACGCTGAGACAGAAATGAATGAAGTATACAGGACCTCACTGGCATTTAGAAGATTTTTCCCAGCAGCAGCTGGTTGCTACGACTTGGTCTAGACACGAAGAATTTAAGAAGTTTCCTTGTAACCCCCCATGGGAAACGGCCAACTGTGAACACTGCTGGAATTTCCTGATAACCACAGCATCCTGCCCTGTATTTTAGAATAAACAATGTCGACAGCAATAGTGCACCAGAAGTAGGCTTTAACAGTTTGCAGCAGCAACAGGGAACTTCCACCTACTTTTCACTTTTCTTCATTATGCCAACTGATACGTGTACTATGAGCCATTCCTGACACACTCCTATACATTCCCACAGTTACACAAGTGAGTACGTATAGAAGAACAGAGAATAGACAGCAAAGCAGAATTATTTCAAAAGCTTATAGACATTCTTATTGATTCTTATCACATCCTTATGACAAATACTGTAATCAATACTCTTCAACCTATTTTTATAGAGTAATTACACTAAAGTAAGATTTCCTCTACTGTATAAAATCATGCACGGTGAAAAAATAATATTTACAGTATACATCTCTTTTAGCCCACCTTTACCTCAAACTACAGGCAGTCATAACACTTTATACGACTTGGCTTTTTAAATCAGCATAGACTCTGGATTGTACTGTCAGAAAGACCAAGAGATATGATAACCTCCAATACACACGCTTCATACCTGTACAATTTTTGCAATAATAATTAATAGATTTAAAAAATCAGAGCTAAGAAATGTATACGACACTTTCTAGCTATATCCCCACCACTACCATTATGGAAGTCTCAAAGGAAATCTTTCAATATCTGTTGAAAATTATTTTTACATGAGGAACAAGATGTCAGGCCATGAACTTAAAAAAAAAAAAAAAAACACCAACCAAAATCATGCCACCTACCCTACAACACACTTGCACTTCTTAATAAGCAAAATCCAAAGAATTTATAAGAGTTTAGTTTCCCCATATTCTAGAGATAAGTGATCAGTTCAAGTATCTGCATGTTTAGCCACCATCCCAATGAACATGGCAACATGAGTGCTAGCTACAGTGACACGCCATTATACACTGTCTCTTCTTCCTAACTGATGTATGCAAAATTTGTCAAAACAGTACTTCAGGAGTCCAGGAAACTCCTGCGTATCCATCCGCCAAGCTTGATCAGCCTGCAAAAGCAAATGGTGGGGGAGCAGCAGCTACCAAAGACAAATTCAAAGGCAGGTCAGAAAGTAACAAAGCTCCATATGAAGGAAGATCAGTTGGCTTCAGCTGCTTGCTGTATCATCAAGCAACATGGTAACATACCTCTTTCATTAGCACTACATCCAATTCCTCCATCACTTTTTTCTCCAAACTAAAATTCAAGAGCCAACTAAAAATACCAAGCAGCAGATTCACAGCAAGTGAAGGGTGACAGTAGAATCAAATGGACACAACTGCTCACAAACATCACCAGCTGCTTCTGAGGGATGAGGTTTGCAGGCCATCAGCTACACTTGGTCACACTGGCCAAAGACAGAGATGTAAGGAGTTGGAAGATACCTGCAAAGTGTCTTGGTATGGCCTTGTTGGGAAAGGCATAACAGACGATGGAAAATGAATGGCTAACAGAGGCCAAGAATAAGAAGGAACAGAGATATTCAAACCAGGATCACGCTTCCGATGGCTTTTAGTTGGACTAAGCCAGGCAGACCATCTCAAATTATGTTACACTACCACGGCGCTTCTGTGAAGTCCGAATCCAGCCCCTGGTGTCTAAGTAATAGTGCCAGACACACCGAGTCGCTCGTGCCTTCTGCCAGGCCATTAAAACACGCTACAGGTCTCAGACCTGGCCCGGGAGGAGAAGTTTTATTTGACTGCCTGTGCCAGCAAAGGTGGCAGGCAGCGAGCGTGCACTGATGTGCCTGCCACAGGGAGAAGTTGAGTCACTGCTCACCGTGCCAGCTGGATTCAAACGTGAGTTTAATAAACTGGTTCACTGCAGCCATCATGCCTGGTTGCTGCTGGCACAAAATGCTTTCATCTCTAAATGTCACAGGCAGGTTAGTGTGGCTTTTTTTTTTTCCTTCAGTAGGTGAATGGAAATGTGGAAATTCCAGCTAGAAAACACCAGAATGAAAGAGAACAGAAAAAAAAAATAGTCTACTTTTGATGTTGTTTGTTGCTGGCATAAACTGGCTTCGTGATTCTAGCTCCACATTAGGAAAGGGAAGCAACAAAAATAAGCCCGTCCTCTGTGGTCAGTTATAATTGCTGAAGTCTTGGAATTATTTTGAGTGCAAGTTCACTCTGCAAAGGTTTTCTTGGAAGGGGTCAGGGAAATATCAGGCAAGGAAGTAACTTCTTGTCAGACAATCTGAAGAAACATGGCCAGACAAGCAAGAAGTAACCAGCTCACTGCTTGCCAGGAAAGCTGCATGTAAACGCCACTGAAAATCCTCAAGAAACGCATAACCTGTACTGCCTCGTCCTTTGCTAAATTCCTTCTCTGGTTGAGGCTGGTCAATTTTGAACTATATTGCACTTCAGGAAAAGAACTGATCTCTAGATGGGCATAAACGCTATTTAGACCTTGTTCAGACCTTTTAAACAAGATCTCAGTGTGATACTGGTAACCATGCATCTTTTTGTATCACATACAAGAACAACAAGGTCAGCAGCAAGATTTTTGGGAATAATCTTTGAATCTTGTTGCCCTAGTTGACTGTAAAATATGTTTAACCCTCACTGCTCTCAAAGCTTCCAAAAATCCAAAAAAGTTTGTCACCCCCAAGTGCTGGCACCCAGTAGCAAAGGGACTTTTATAAAATTCTGGTTTATCTGTCTTGCTGTGACACACAAAAAAAGGCCAATGATAAAGAAAATGAAGGTGAATGATTATTTTTCATTCCTCAGCCATCAGGCTGCACATGTCTGCTGACCATTGAACTTCTTTTATTTGCAAGGGCAGCATGGAACAATAACTGTTCTCCAACAGAAAGGGAAATGGAAGAGTTACAGAATCACACACCACCCTGTCCCCAACGTCCTTTTAATGATTAAAGGAGAAAAGATAACCCTATTTCCATCGTGGATAATGTAATTTGAGATTCAGGTCATCTTCTCGTTTGTTTGTTGACAGAAGTAAGTTAAGGAGCAAGTACCAAATTTCCACTTCAAACATTTATGCCATATTCAAAGACAATTTATTCTTCACTTTTCCTCTTCCATCAAAGAAACAGCACAGATACAAAACAGGCTTTTAGAAATATGAAATCATAAATTTGATCATATTTAAAAGGAAAGAACGTTTGTGTATTTTCACACACTCTTCCAGCATCTAAATAGGGAAAATGACTTGCTTTGCTCCTGTTCATTCTGGATACAGGTCAGATGTGTCTCTCAACTAATTTGCCTCACCCATGTCCTCACTAAGGATTGCCAAGCCTTCACAAGGCTGTTTCTAAGCTTTGAATATTGCCAAGAGAACAAAACTGCTGCAATATACGTCAGGGAGACATTGAAGCACTTGTGTATTATAATGTTTGAGTTCTATCTGGAGCTGGGATTTAATTAGGCCTTGTTTCTTCTTTACTTTGAAATGTAACAGAAGTGTAACTTTACACAGTCAGCCAACAAGTGTAACAAGATAGACAGTTAGGGCCATTCAGAGTGTCGTCTCTAGACTAGACAGGCATGCAGAATACCATGCTCCATCTCACAAGGCTCATTATATAAAACCATGCAGAAAACAAAACAGGACCGAGTCAGCATTTTCTGCCAGGAAAAATATTATACAGCTTACCAGCTACTAAGGACAGGAGACTGTGAATTCAAAGAAAAAATATAAATTATGTGATTCAAGATTTAAATGTCTCCTCAAAATGAACTGGAGTGGGATGGAGTCGAGTGGCTCAGCCAGCCCAGGGCAGGATGCATTAGCAGGATTACTGGAGATGACTCCTGCCAGATCTGTACCTCAGAGTAGGAAATGCAAGCACGTTTACGTGCCTGCCTCAGTGCCTTCTTAGACAGCACATCAGACCTTTTAGCAACCCAATTTCTCTTTCCTAAACCCACTTGCACACCAAAATTTTAGACTGCGATTTCTTTTGTTAATATTATAATTCATGTTAAATTGATGATGTTGCTTTATACAAATGGTTTAGTCTAAACTGATGGTAGTAAATTTTTACCTTACTAGACAGTGTGAGTGATTTGGGTGCTGCATTTTTAATCAAACAGGCCAACTGTAACCACAGCTTGGAGACAGATGCACAGATTTTGGCTTGAACCAAAGGTGATGAACAGAAACACGATGAAAAACCTCAAGCCCAATATTAATTATTTGCACAATAAAAATGCACTAACATAATTTCTCTTGTAGAAGCATTTGATTTTTCCCCACTCTACAGATTTTGTGAGGTCTGACCTTCATATTAGGTCCAAAATAACCACCCCTCTAAACAAATTCCTTCAGAGATCCCTGATAAGCAAACACTGGTACAATGACATAATTGAAGTTGTTTTGGTTAGATACTGGGAGCCTGATTTCACTTTTCTAGAAACTCTGAAATGTGGTGTACCATGTTGCCGGAAATGCAGCAGCTTGGGGTGGAACACTAGATTACATCTCTTCTGCTCTACTGAAGTTTTTAGCAACTAACCAAAGCAGCATTTGGATGTAGTGTAATATATATAAAAACATCACAGCTGTCTATTTACCGCAGAAAAAAAGCAGATATTTAGGTCATTAACTCCCTGCTCTTGATACTTTAAAAAAATAATAGTCAGCTGACTTCTACTGGTAGCAGATGCTATATACTAGAGAATAACTCCCATAACAGTAGAGCAAAGTTTTAGAATAAAAATTGGCTGACGAAGTAAGAAAAGCAGAGTTAGGCTTTGAAGAGTCACGAAGACCGCACACTGGAAATCTAAAATGATTTTTAAAACAGGCTCTTGTTCCTCTCCCCCCCAACCCCCCAAGGCCAGAGAAGCCACATAGGGCAGTATCAAATTATTTTATTCTGAAATATTATTAATCATTCAGGATCTTTGTCTTCCTTTGAACTTGAAGTGAAATCAGAGTCATCAGTCATCTGCAATGTTTGGGAAAACTCAGCTTTTCAGAGTCAGGGCAGTGATTCAGGCTATACCTGAATTTTCTTCAACACATCCCTATAACTTGTGAATTTGACTGCCACCAAGTATAACACATATAATAAAAATATCACAGTCTAACAAACTAAGTGTAAGATTCAAGTTAAGGAAATTCCATATTTTAGTCCTCGATTTCTCCTCAAACTTACTCAATTCATGTAATGTGTCTCCTTTAGTTTCTCCCTGTGTACGTACATCTAATTATCATCACCTGCATCACAGTGGGGTTTTGCTGGCCAATCAATCTACGAAATGCTTATGCTCAGATATGCAGAATGATCATGCAAAAGTCTCTTGCAGATAGGTGCCACTAATCCCTCCCCAATCCCTTCCAATCCTAATTTACACAGCTACCTCTCGGAAAACACTGTCAAATTATGGTAAAGACATTCTGCGTCAAGGACTTCGTATCATTCCTGGGACAGGAAATACGGCAGAGAAACAACCAGCTACCTGGCACATCCACATACACCACGGAAAATGAATCAGAGTTCGGATTCACCAGGTATTTTTCTTCATAAATCTGTGCAGCATATCTGTAGCACAAATAAGACTGCAGTTGAAAGAAGGCAGAAACTGATTCAGAAACTCCACCAAGACGAATAATACCAACAGAATTTAACCCGCTGTGGGTACCTGCACAAAGCATCAGAGATACTGAAATGAAATGGCCATCTGCACTTAGCAGTTAAACTTTTGGCAGCTTTTTCTCCCCCCCCCCC
>Ga0065711_1037861_pt1 | contig 19401 bp, 11 predicted proteins | sample Hoacrofraction12_FD_59098 | JGI IMG/M metagenome (GOLD analysis project Ga0065711, IMG submission 59098) | Hoatzin crop microbial communities from Cojedes, Venezuela - Epithelial fraction 12 v2 (version 2) | ecosystem: Host-associated > Birds > Digestive system > Esophagus > Crop | place...
TATGATAAACATTTCTTGGAAATGTAATGAATATGTATGTTAACATAGCATAAATACCTAGTAACTGTGTCTCTTCGGTGCACACGTTTGGAGGAGAGATCCCCTGTGTGCCTGGCGCCGCAATAAAGAATACCTGCTTAATAGTCTGCCGACTATTGAGTCTTCAATTCCGGCTTTTCACGGCATCAAAAGCAAGTGGTGAATTCTATGAGCAGGAAAGAAGGAGAGAATTATGTTTGTGAGAACATACAGGCTTGAGCAATTCTCGGGTTAGAACTGACACACTAAGCATATAATGTTCACAGCCTGAATGCTCTGAAAACTATTGTTAAAATTCCAAGCTATTTAAAAGTATTCAAGGCAGAAAATGATTACTTGTACACAAGACTTAGAACTACAATAGAGCCCAAAGTTTCCCACATTATTTTGCTTTTATAATGGTCTCTAGAGAACCAGTAGAGTAATGTAATGGTTGCAAGCCTAACAGCTAATCATAGACTTGGCTCCTTGTTTTCATAGTGTTAGCTGACTACAATACACCACTGCCATGTACTGTCTATCCAACATCATTTCTTGATCACTTATTCCACTGTGGGCTACATACCAAATTCTCAAGATTGCTTATATGCTATTTAGTCATGAACAAGGCTATTTTATTGAATTTATGGAGTTTGAAATCATATGCTGTGCACATCTTATTGAGAAAGTTTTACCTGAGAACCCCAAACACTGAAAATAGGACACGAATATCCTATCAGAAAAGCAGCATATAGTTCATTACACATTTTACATGTTACGCTGGACCCTTTGTGCCACAACGAATAGTGCGCTAGTCTTGAAAAGGAACTTTCAGAAACAGAATAAAAGCCAGAAGATAGATCTTTACACACTTCCAAGAAAAAGTCTGCAAGCTGCTTTTCGATTTTCAGAGGTCCTTAGTCTTTCCTTTTTCTGACAATGGTCCTTTAAGTGGTTCTGAATTTCATTACTGGAGATGTAAGACTAGTGCTTTTTTAAAATGTTCTTCCTGAAGCTGAATTTATACTCTTTTAACAATGAATTTGTCCTGGGATATGAAGAAGGGCTTATGTTTAAAAACAATAATGTATTTTTCATTATGTAGAAGTAGCCTGAGATTCTGGAAACCTTTGCTTTAGTCTGCAAAATAATGAAAAGTTTCATTTTTAGCATTTATTACTGGAGAGTGCTAAGTAGAGGTTCTTAGCAGCTGTTAATTTAATGATCGTTGAGATTTTCTGCTAGGAGAGAAGTATGAGTCATGTTGGCATTTTTAATTTAAGCAAATACAGATAAATTCCAGTTGGGGCTTCCAGAAACAAATCAGGATGACATCTATCATTTTAATCTAAACCAAAGTACCCTTACTAAAACCAAACCTTTAAGAAGTATAATTTTCATTTTGCCAATACAATTTGCCATCCTCTCTTTCTCACAGGCTAATATATAATCCTACCTTCAAGGAAATTAAGTTCTAAATAGATGCTAAGAGTTGGGGACCCTATCCAGTGTTAAATATTTACTCCCTTTTCAAGCTGCTCAGATTCCAAGTGGTCTCGATTCTGGAGGTAGTGCAAGGTAGACTAGGTGGTGTATCTCAATAAAGAAGAGATAAACCATATGAAATTCCATTTAGGTGTAAATACCCTGTTTGAGACCAACGAAAGTGGATGAATAGCAATCTACTCAAGGGTGCAATGCCCACTACATTTTCAACCCCTTCCAAGTACCCACATCGTAACAGTGAAGTAGATGAGGCAGTGTAGCTTCAGTGGATGGATGGAGACCATTTCAATTAGAGGATGTCTCTTGCCACATTACCAAACGTGTTCTTGGTGTTAACCAGCAAGAACTTTTACTGTCAATCTACTGACCTGTATTATATCCTAAGTAGTCAGCAAGTGTATTAAATTTCATGCATGTTTATCACTGAAACAGAGACAATTATCTGTGTAGAATAATGCTAACGTACTCATACATTTGTGTGTTTTCGTGAGTGACAAATGTTTGGTGGGAGGAGGTCATGCATGTTCTGTCCACAGGCCCCCCCAGTCTCTCCAAAGCCCTGCTTTCCTTCGGGGAGAACAACTTTGAGTTGCACAGGGTAATGAACCATGAGACTGTCACATTTCCATACGCTTTTATAGGCTGCTGTGTTCCAGAGTAAATGCAAATAGATCAGGTTTATGCACTTTTCATGTGAGCAATTGATTTACTACCTGTGTGCCTTCTGTAGGTGAGATTGTGCACCACTAACACTGACAGCCTGTCAGATTTGTTCTTCTGCTGACAAATATGAGGTGCCTTCTAGGAATGCTGTAGCAAAACAACACTCTTCTTGCCATGAGTCATCGCCCCTAAGATTTTATTCTTCATTTAAATTGAAATCTTCTAATATGTTTACTGCTATAATCAGACAAGTGTGAAATACTGTGTGTTCTCTAAAGAAATCATAGGTTCAGGATCTTCTGGAAAGAATACTGTCAAATGAGCTGTGAGCTAATTATTCTGGCAGACTTCTGGCACCTTTTGCCTGCCTTCCCAGAAGTAAACATAGGTAGGGTTTGAGAGGCTTTTATCAAGATTGTAGCAGGACCTTCAAAGCTCCACGTAACGAGCTTTCTCACATCCTAACAAGCTTCAGAGAGGCTCGGTCACTACAGTTGTTTTATACGTGTTATGCTAACAGGCGTGGTGCTTGTATGCCATTATGAAGACCGTATACTATTCTCACATATTCTCATAAGACCTGGCAGAATTAGTGTTGGGAAGATTTTTCCCAGTGAAAATCTTGCTGTTCATAAAAGGAGTTGGTTTTCTCAATCGGTACGTTCTAGGTCAAGTAAAACATGAGATGAACTTGAACAAGGACATTGTGGATACACCTCCACACATACTGGAAACTATAAATCAATTTTACATGTGTCTATAAAAGCAAAATGCCTGCACATTGTCAACAGAAAGTGTCAGCAAAGCCAGCACTAGAAAACAGTGTAAACTGAGAGTGAGTGACAATTGTGGTGTACAAAATCTTGTTCTAATAGCTTTCGCAAAGAATTGTTATGCTTACAACTGGATTTGGCAGCTGGTTTGAAATCTCAGTGCACAAAGTAGATAAAGTTTGTAACCATACCAGTTATAGTGAAGATGATGCCCATATTTTCTGTCTTTCTAACACTACAATTTCTAACAATATCCATGAAAATCCTCATATGTGAAGCTCCTTAGAGCATAAGCTAGTATTTCCTGCATTGTTAGGTGGATGCTTTAAATCCCATAGGGGCATGTGATATATGGTGATATGCATAAGGTGACTTGCTGGTTTCAGTTAGCAGTGTAACTAGGCTATGGACAGTAAACACAGGTCCAGACCCTCCTCCCTCCCCTAGCCTCATTCCCCCCTGCTCCCTCCCACTTTATAACTCTTTATTGCTTTTCAGAAAATAATAATTAAGACACATTCCAAGAATTTACAAAGTAAAATAACATTAAAAGTCTTAATCCAGCTTTACAAAATTTCCAGAAGTTTAGTTGGGTGTCATTCCAGTTTCTCTGTTTTAATCTAATAGAGTTCAACACTCCTTGTTGCACATAACTTACATATTCAACAGCAAATTATGTGCAAAAGGAATAAACAGACAAGTATCCAAACTCAGTCATGGCTAGAGTAACTACAGCCCATCTGTTTTATCATACTCATTCATTTATTGTTTTTCTTCATCATGGTCATAAAAAAGATGGTGTTTCTTCAGATTTCTGTAGTAAGACAAAGTTTCCATGAAGCAAGTGAGACTCACTGGCGTTTGTTGGAGAATTGCAGCCGAGGCTTGAATATTTTTGTTGCTTTCATGTTTTGAAAAGTGATTCCAACATTTTCGTGGCAGGACAAAAGCGAACTACAATGAATGATTTCATTTTCTTTTTACATTTTTTACAAACGACACTGAGTATTCTCCTTGTTATTACTTTATGTACATATAACAAATTTCAATTTCAGTTTTATGTAGTTTATTAATTCCAGGTTTATTTATTCCATCCTGGAATATTTTGTCGGAAGGAATATTGATTCCAGAACTATTAGTGACAGTATCAGTTCTGGAGCATTTGTTGCTTGTGAAACACTAGAAGGAACAGATAGTGCTGTGTGGTGCAGTTTGATATGTTTGCCATAGCATGTCTCAACTTGGTAATTTAATTTTATATTTGATTTTTATCACAATGCTTTCAATTTTTTACTTATACAGTATTGCATTGTACTTTTCCTGTTTTATAGGAAGTTCAGGAGGATATGGCAAAGTAAACCAACACACGCAGGACTTCATGCAGGAATCAGTCATGGCTGTTGACCTAAGGCTTTGTATCTACATAAAGCAGCTCTTTGGTGTTTTGGACAATGAGTATTTAAAGTACATATGGATATATACAAAGACAGACTAAGTGCCATGAAAGATTTATTTATTTACTTCTGCCAAACTACTGTTTGTTTTCAGCAAAACCAAGACATTCTGCAAACATTTCAATATGAAAGTTGAAGATTCAGTTGCTGCTGGCTGTACCAAATAGTTGTGGGTTTTGGATAAGGCCGAGTCTTGAATTTTTTGGCTGGGTCTGTACTATCTCTGGCCCTTCACATAGGCTCAGTACAGACAAAAACTTCACTGACCTTGACCAGCTGTTCAGTTCCTGCTGCTGGTGTTCCTCAGTCCAAACACCCTTGGAGTCTACTGAAGACACTGTAGCTGGTAACCTGTCGAGTTTGAAAGACTACAAGATCCTCTTTCTGGCAATTACAATGCTTTTTCCAATGCACAGCTGACCCCTCTCATCACCTTTTTCCTTGCTATTCTAGAACAAAAGATCAAAATCAGTTCTGTAACTACCTGCTAATCTCCACGCTAAACTACGTAATCCAGACTGGGGCTGTGTTCCCATGATGCTGCAGTAACAGAATTCCCAGAGCAATGCTGTAAATAGTGTGTCTGTTTAAAATCGCTATGTCCAGCCTCACTGCAGCATCAGAACATCCCGTTCATCTACAGAACAGTGATGCTCTGCTCTCCAAGGCAAGCTTTGGAATGGAAACTACTGCACAGAGTTGGGAACAAATACTTCTGGTTTAGTAGTTAATGTACAAAAATAATTATGCTAGGCAGCTGAATGAAAAATGACCAGACAATGGTAGTCTGTTAGCTTCACAGCAGAGAGATAGCTCTAAGAAGTTTTTTTGCAGAGATACAAATAGAGTGGCATAGTACATAGAACTTTAGCAACACTGACCTCATGATTTTTATCACAGTTCTTAAAATAGTTAATGGAGTCAGAAACAGTGTAAGCGTGTCAGACTTGGTGGGGGGAGAAGATAAGGAAAGGAAAATGGCTTCATAATAGGAAGTGAGCACCACCAGAGTTAGAGATCCGTATTTTTTATGTCTGTAAAGAAGACTTTTAAAACTTGGAGGGGTGGGGGGGGCTAAGCTGATTCTGTGGCCTGACATTATGTTTTCAGCCACAACAGCTTTTATAGTTTTTAGTGATTCCCACCTGGAACTGGAGCTGCAGAAGTCTGTTCAAGAATGAGGTGCAGTTTAATTGCTTCAGTGCAGGCTTTCATGGCGCTAGTTTGCGTTTGCATGATTCAATACCGCACTGCATGCAGAAAGTAACCCAAGCCAGGAATGACTCGCGCTGTGCTACACACAACGTAAATGTGCCCTTGGAGCAAAAAGCAAATTGCAAAGTTATAAACTGAAGTAGTTAGAGGCTCAGAGTTTCTGAATGTCTAGTGCAGCATGGAATTTTACATGTCTCTTGAGAATGAAAGAACCCATGTAATTTTAAGTTTCATAAGGCTAAATTAAGTTTTATTACTCATTTCTTGTGAGACATCCTGTTACATCTTTTACTGTAATAAAAAATATTTAGTGATATAATATTATCACTATTTTATTGCAGCAGAACATGTAGCTGGACACCTTGGGGAACACAAAAGCTTAATGAAGTTTTAGCACAGGCTGTAAAGAATCCTTGAGAAAGAGTCAGGCTTGGTGTTTTGCAACTATGATGTAGACCCAAAGCAAACTGGGGGCTGTAGTTTCCAGAGGGTCTAATGAACTTGTAAACCAGAAAGCCAACCGGTTGGAAAGGGAAGTACTAAAAATCAGACAGCTACATAAATAGTCCTTCATAATTATGAGCGACGAAATTTATTGTTGTGACAGCCAAACTGGTATGCAACTCTTACTTTATTGAAAGTTAATTCTCTTTGATCTTTCCTTGTTTCGAGATTTTGACAGGTCATCAGATATTGTGTAATGATTTCATGTTTAATTAGTGCTTTCAGATTGCGAACAAACAGTAGGCTTTTTACTAAGTGCACCCTACTTTGTACGTTAACATCAACTAATTCCAGCATTTACAGTGGTGAAGAGCACTGTTAGCAATAATTTGCTAAGGATTAGGACGCATTCATGGAAAACAATCACCACCACCTATAAGACGTACCCGTATATCATACCAATGAATTGTAATTTACCAAAGTTAAGTTATACAAGCTGAAAATGTCTGGGTTTATGACAAAAGTAAATTTTAGTAGGCTGCTCAGCAGGAAAAAATGGGTGCTGCAGGTAGTCAAAAGCCACAAGCTGAAACTTGGAAACACGTCCTGAACTTCAGTCCTAGCTCCCCGCTATGCCCTGATGAGATGGCTGGAAGACGAGCTGCAAAGCCGTTCAGGGTGGGAGGGAATGGAGAGGACTCCACCTCGATACCAGGCAGAGATTTGCCTCTCCTGTGAAACATACCAGCCTCTGGTGATGCAGCAAGCCCAGAGGTGGGCAGCACTGCCCGTCCGAGGCTTTGAAGCTTGTTTCCCTCCTCTGTGTCTCTGGCAGAATGGCTCCAAGTCGGGTGTGTGGAGTCTTTGACTCAGGCTTTACCAGGGCCTGAGGGGTTTTGGGTAAGAACACTGAGCAAGCAGATTGGTTTCCTTGACTTTATGCTCTGTTGTGCTACTAGGTACTACTAAAAATGATTTTTAAAGTCGTAAATATTACGATAACCAATAAATTAATAATAACCAATGCCTTGCTCTGCAGGGAGAACACTTTCCTGGGTGGAAGGGCTTGCTAGCAACAATTTCTAAGTGAGTACCTTTTCTGGGCTTAGGGCAGTTGGCTGGCACAAGAAAAAACACTCTCTACCCTGTGCGTGATTTAAACCATTCAAGGCTCTAATCCAGAAAGCAGTATCACTTGTTTCTTCCTGGTGACCACAGTAAATAAATCAAGAAACAACGCTTTTGTATTCTCTCTGGTGTATATGAAAATTAATATGATTCATTTCTGTATTATCAAAGAGGCTGCTTGATGCCTGGTCATGTTGCAGTTCCTGCCTGTGAAATTAAAGCTAAGAGTAGTCGATTTTTTTTTTTTTTTTTTTGTCATTAGTATAAAGGAATCTGGTTGCTAGAAGCTTGATGTTTGTTTCCTTGTTTTGGGGGGAGAAGGAGGGCTTGATCATTTGTTTGGTTTTCAGGGAAGCTGCATTAATAAGTTTTTCCTCCATAAAACATAAAAAATTAGAGTCTGGAAGCATATTGCTAAAACAGTATCATCTAGCTGACCCAGCCAGATTTAACCATAAAATATTAATTCCTCTGTTATTGAGGGGAAGAAATGCATTTCCTTCAGCTGAAACAGGAAACAATTATTTTGAAAAAAAGACTTCTTATACATTCTGTAACTATTGTACATGCAATGAAAGCAAAGTTTCTATAGCTTGCTATAGCTGTCCTGCTAGAAGCAATAGCAAATGTCTTTTCAAAGAGAAAATTAAAAAAAACAAATCACTGTTACTATGATGTTTATCCAATCTGCCAGGGACATTTTTCTTTTATGGTGTGACTGAAAATGTTATATGAAGGATTTTGTGCAGGTAAGATTTACATGGAAAAAAAAAAACCCTGGAGTTTAATCCCATTGTCCTGCTTGCCAGTACTGCCTGCTTCCTTGGGGCTGTGTTTTGGACAAGCAAATTGATGTGCCAGTGTGCAAATGAGGGGAAGAAGGCATACCCCAACCGTTACACCTTCCATGTCTCTGCTGTATTGACTGGTCCCAGCAAGCTGATAACCATCAGAGTTTCTCAGGTCTGGTATTCTGAGTTAAATCGATTTGGATAACATGGATGAAAGGCGCGGCACCTCAGGAGTACCCTCTAGTTCAGACCAGTGTCAGAACCTGACAGTTGGGTTGTAGCATGATAAATCAGACTCTGTGTAGTTGCCTTAGCGATATGTCAAGATGACCTCATGATATTAAGGAATTTAACTTTCTACAAGAAGAATATGAACAATAACCCTACTTATGTTGCAACTCCATAGAACAGTTTTCCATGAAATATCGCCTCAAGAGATTAATGCAGCCTAAAAATTTTAGGGGTGCTCATTTGATGTGACCACATAAGATTAGGCAACCATCATAGCTGGTGTAGTGAAAAGCTTCTATATTCCCATCATTTATGTCTCTGGGGGAAATGGAGAAACACATGACACGTTTACTGGATTGTGGTTAAAGTGGTTGCTTAATCTACAAGCAAAGAAGTTGTGAAGGTTATGAAGGTTTTTGTGGATGAATTTTCTATGAAATAAACTAGTTCAGGGATAGTCTATCTAGTTAATTAAATCTATTAGTACTTTTCCTTCCTTCCTTCCTTCCTTCCTTCCTTCCTTCCTTCCTTCCTTCCTTCCTTCCTTCCTTCCACCTATTAAAGGAAGGTGTCTTAGTTGCCATGAGTGCAAACTTATAGAAAATCATAAGACATCTTCTAAAGAAACACCAAAAAATTCGCTTCTTTTATGAATGAGTTACTTAACGTCTATCAATAGTCATCTACGTTTAGAAGTAACTACCTATGTATCTGAAAGGAACCCAACAATCTTCTCTTTCTAATGATGCGAAGTTTCCTGTTCTGGCTCTGCAAAGCTGTGAGATGTGACACATTTCTATCATGTTGTCTGTTTTAAATGACAACTATTCAAGCTATTTATGAGTTTAGAAGTGTGTTATCTATCACCCTGGAGATGGTTTAGTGGGCACAAAATAGGAGAAAATGCTACACAGCAACATTATCCGATGTTTTCATAGAAGATTGCAGGTGGCAACTGTGGAGTAATTTATGTACACCTCATAGCACGCCTGCAAATGCATTCAAGCTTGGGCCCAAGCTAGGTAGCTGAAATATGGACTGTCTTTACTACAGAAAGGAGTAAGTGCCAAAGTGCTGTAAGTACCAAAAGTTGGTGGCATAACATCACTACAGTGTGCAGATACTGATTGTCTGTTTCTTTTGACTTGTTTTGAACAGTCGAAAATTGTCAACAAGTAGTTGTCACTTTGTGCCTTGGGATTCCATTATTTTCTCAGAGATAGCAAGAGTACGCGGTATCCAAGGCTATTAGCTTATCTCACCCCACCCCAGGCTTGAACTTTGCATGTAAGTGACATGTAGCACAGTATTACTGTGGCAGTGAGTGTTCAAAGTGCGCATGTGAACACCCCTTCAAAGTTACAGATGCTGTTTTCTCAGACCTGTAAGAGACGGAAACAAGTCTGCCAAAAGTTGGCTACATTACTCCAGCATCGGCTCTGTCAATTTATATGTAAAATTACTTGGAATGTTTGGCAAAACAACTTCCCTGGAAAAGTTCGAGAATTATTTCCTATATATTTAAATACATATGCCTTCTCTTTGTTCAGTAGTAAAAAAAAAAAAAGTTAACTTTAGAACATCACTGTCAAGGAAGTTTGATAGTATACTTAGACAAAGATGTCAGCAGTCACAGCACACATATTTGAAAAACATGTGAGTTTTGCAGATTGCTCTTATGGATAAACAGCTATAACTTCTGAGAAAGTAATAATAAAGATCAATGCTTCATGCCCAATAACATTGTTGGAACTAATCTTCACTTTCCAGAGAGTTTCAAAAGTTAGTAAGACTTTTGTTAGAAAACATATTTCATATAGAATATAAATCATTTAACATTATATTTGCAAAAGGAAGCAGTCTCTTAGGGCTTCAAAAACTACTGGGAATGGAGATAATTTCTCAGAAATGATGTTTGGTATGACCAGACGTGAGGTGTTACTAAATTTCCAGACCACAGCATTTCAGAATTCCACAAGTTCACTTTGAGTTCATGAACTATTTTCCTTATTATAAGTGAAGGCATTATTACAAAGATAGCGGGTTTTTGTTTTAGAGTTATGTACCAGTAAATTAAATTTCTCAAATTGCTTATCACCTCTTGAAAAAGCAATTTAATACCCTATGTATATCCTTCAGGTTGGAAGCCTGGCTTATTGCCAGGGGCGGATAGTGTGAGTTTCTCCATTTCTTATAAACCTGCTTTGCATCTTTCCTTGTCCTGACTATAGCAAAAATCACTGCTGATGACTTCTCTCTTTGGGCTAAATATCATATGCTGCATACAAGCATTATTATTGTGGGAGAAAAGACACCACAGGAATCCTTAATTAATTTATTGTATTCCCAAAATTAATTTGGGATCCAGAGGCCTCTGCATGACATTATTCTGAGATAGGGAGAAGGGCGTCTGTCCCCAGTACATTCAGAGAACTGATTACTTGCTTTCTCTCACTTCTGGTTTCCCCAAAGACACCTTTTCTTGTTTTCGCATCTGGTCCTGATTATCCATTCTTTGAGGAGGAGTGGCACGCACTTAGTGGTTTCAGTCCCAGATATGCCTTCTTGAAACTCTTTGCAAGTCTGAATCAGAATCTGCAGTTTCAGATAAAAGAGTCAAAAGCACTACAAAGCTTTTCTGCAATCGTATTTCTACTACACTGAATTTCTGACAATAATCCTGAGTGGATCCACAGGATCATAGGCACAGACAGTCTATGTTAATGACAGCATCTGCTTCAGAGGAATTATAAATATTTCATTGATTATATTCCAATGTGATCTGTAAGATTTTAAAGAACTAATTCCCATGTCTTGGGACTATTGAAATAAAATTGCAATAAAAGGTGAGGAAAAGGTGAGTCCATTACTATTCAGCAGTGTCCAGGACAATCCTCCTGGGTTGTTTGAGCACCTGGCCCAGAAAATTAGAGAGAAACCCTGTAGCTTTTATCCTCCAGGGAAACAGCGGCATGGGGGAAGTATCACACTTTCTGACTCCGCGTTAGCTCAGCTACAGGGCTATCGCCAAGTCAGTACACAACTAACTCTGATTACGGCAGCAGGAGATACTTGCTCTCTGGAGTTCACAGTCCAGCTGATCTGTGGCTTCTTGTCTGTCTTTGATGGCGAGGCCAGGAGGCAGGAATGCCACCGACAGATCGAGTGTGTCTCTGTTCTTCGCACACAGCATGTGGTGCAGCTTGAGCAGGGTCTGCCCAAGGATGGTCAGGAAACTCTGAGTCTGTACCCATGGTGAGGCGTTTCAGACCCCTGTTCCACAGCGTGGGCTGTAGTTCTCTTCTGCTTTCTGCTGTGTAGTGTCGTGGCTAGCAGCCAGTCAGGGTTACAGATCTCACTGGGAAGAGTTACTGAAGAACATGTAAGATGCTACACTTTATTCCACCATTAATTCTTGTGAGGGAATTTGTTAGGAGCACTTTGTCATCTTTTTCATTCCTTTGTGAACACGCAGAAGCCTTTTTCTGGCTTATTTCATAGGCTGTAGCTGTTGATACTGTAAACAAAGTTTCCTGAAGACAGACGTCTGCGGGACTCCACAGAAAAAGGAAAAGAAAATCCTCAGATTCCTGAAGTACGTCTTAGCAGCTGCAGTAGCTGGCACTGACTGAGGGAGCTGTGCAACATTAAGTTTTATGGTTTTCTAAGCATTTCGGGTACCATTTTCTACCATTCCATTGTATCAAACTTTCCATTATTTTTGGCAGTACATCCTAAGGAATGTCTGCTTCTTGCAAAAGTACTGCTCATGCCAGTCTCAAACTGGGGTGAAAAAAGGAAGGTGGGGGGAGGGGGAGCTGTGCAGGGAGGGAACACCTCACGCACAAATCACCCCATGCTTAAGGCGATGCTCATCACATTCACCAGTCACCTCATGTTTAAGATGCTTATTTTTACGGTATGTTGAAATCACTTGGGAAATTCCAGTACTTTATTTGCCAGAATTAAAGGCTTTACAGAAACATTCATATGTGTAATTGCTTTGCTTTTCTTTGTTGGCTGATATAGGAACCTAAGCATCACTTAGAGGTGGAAAACTGGCTTTATTAGTTTAAGGAAAGAAAAGTATATCTTTGAATATCTCTATTACTGAAGCACCTGTTTTGGGCAAAGTTGTATAATGTAAGATTTTGATTCAGAGGTTTGTAACCAGACAAACTGTGTTGGTTTGGGTGATGTTAAAAGACCTTCTTTCAAGATGTTTCTTAGTTGTGTGTCTAGACTTCAGCTCTGAGGTCACTAAGCAGCTGTAGTTAGCAGCTGTTGGCACACTTTGGTACTTTGGGAGAAGTCTGAACAAGGAAATCTGAAGGCAGTGTACTGCTGACACTGCTTTAAGACACAGTTCCTTTGGCCAACAAAGGGTTAATTGCAAAAGGGTTAATTGTGAAAATCCTGCAACAAGCTATGAAAAGCCTTCTTTGGCTTAGTTCCACCATTGGCTTGGTAGAAAAGCAGGGAAACCGAACCCGAGCTTGTCTGGTTCTGGATCAAAAATTCTCCTGCGAGGAACTAAAGCTGCATGCACTTGTTCACATTTACAATTTAAACAGTCATTAAAAGGTCTGTTTGGGTGGGGAATGGGCAGGAGGGGGATGCAGAGTTGAGGTCACAGAGTGGTGCCTGTTCCTACCTAGAAAGCTTCATATCTTGCCACTTTTCTTCATGCTTACTGTCAGTGTATTCCAGGAGTAATCCTGTTGAAATCTTTATGACTGTTCATAGGATTATAGGTCAGCTTGTGTCAGTATGCCAGCACCTGGCCCAAAGCAAAGGGAAAAATGTCAATGAGACATTTTTCACTCCAGTTACGAGCAAGAAAAAGGGTGGATCTTGCAGTTAGAATAGAGTAAGGACTGCCAGTAAAAGAAGTATGGGTAAAGTTGATAATTGGCTGATGTGGACAGAGTCCTTGTCACCTGCAGTGGATGGGACAGACCCTAAGGAAAGCTCAGATGGGAGCAGTCTATTTTTTCATATCTCACTTCCCCTTACTGTACTGAGGTTATGGTGATATGAGGGGGAAATATATTATAAATTGTTCTGTCTTACAAATCTGGAACTTCCACTTGGCATGTACAAACAAAAACCGGTATCAATTCGAAAGAAACCACACAGATTTGTCAGAAGCAAAAGATTTACCTGTGTTTGTTCTATCAATAATGGATACTCACTTCATTTACTGGACTTCAGGGTCTGAAAGAAAGGCCTCCAGCCGCTCTGCTGGTTTAATTTAACCTCTGAAATGCTGATTCAAATGGCAATTTCATACATCTTCAAGGTTGAAGTGAAATTTTAAATATTTAAAATAATTTCTTTTTCAAGCTAAACAGAGATATTGTGAGGAATTGTGGGTTTTCAAATATTGACATATTTTGAGAGCTCAGTTCTTCCAAAGTATAGATGCACCCCAGGAACAGTAGAGTATTTTCATTCAAAACTTTTCCCTTCAAAAAATATGTATGAAACGTTAAAATTATTTGTAAATATTGTATTCTTATTGAAAACATTGAGACTTTATGTTAAAATAGTGGTAATCCAAATGCACTTACCTTGATTTAGAAAGACTGGAACGTTGTGTGCTAAAGGAAGGCTGTGGGTTTTTTTCTCTTTTTGCTAAGAGTTCTGTGTGTAGATGTGGTGTTCTGTCTCCCACGCAGGATATGCTATGCCCAGGCCCTTTCATAGCATCAGCTTTCCTGTTCACGAGTTTGGAGGGATAAAAACATTCTGTAGCATTATCTCCAGTTAAATATATGTTGGCATCTTGACCTTTACCAAACTATTTGAAGGTACATTAAGAAAAAAAAGGGGTGTAATCTGTAAATACAATAACATTTTCTGTAGCACAAGAAAATAAGAATAATCTTTTTACCAGCTTTGTTACTGTTAGCTGAGAACTTACTCCTGTGTTAGCTCACATCTCACACTTCAGTACAGCACTGTTGGTAAAATACAGCACACTAATATTAAGTATAGAGTACTAATAAGAGTATTTTCTTGAGACAAGAGTTTGTATGTGGTCACCATTTGCTAGCTGCTTCTTAAAATGCAGGATGGTTAAAGGTCTGAAATTACTTTGGTCTCTGATACCCACAAGCATGACAGCATTTGTTTTGGAAAGAGTTTATATTTAAAATTTTTGGCAAAAGCATCTACAGATAGCATGATGCAAACCTGAGGCTGTGCAAATATTCTGTAGTCTGTTACTGTGCACAGAGCTAGCAAATGTCAAAAGGAAGTGCCTCCTCACAGGTATGGACTAACCTGTTGAACACTTGTGCGTATGCATATATGAGTCCTGGAGTCTTGCTTTTTTAACCACATTATTTAACTGGTGCAAAAATCTTCACTGATAAAATTTAAAATCTTCTTCCATCTACAACTTCAGTTATGCCACGTATGCCATTTTTATGGTTGAAGTGATGTGCAAGGATATTTCAGATCCAGAGCAAGAGCTATGTTGCTTCTTCAAGTTTCTCCAACACTTCATTTCTATTCAACACTATCATATATAAACTGGTGCTGAAGTTCAAGTGTATAATTCTGCTGTCCTGTGGGAGGCTAGCAAATCTGCCTGTGTCTTCCACTCACACAATCTGCAGCTATGGCAGGGGTGGACAGAATGTGCTCCAAAATAAAGAAATGTAAACAATCAAGCTGTACTTGCAATAAAACAATACTATACTATAAGACTTTGTCTGAATTATCTCCTTTTAGATTAAAGAAAAAAGAAATCAGAAGTCTCCATGAAAGCGATGTATTTCTCTCCCCAATAACATTGAATCAGCTCAGAAAATTTACTTCAGCAGTTACACGAGACAGAAGTCAGTGGAAAAATATCCCTCTGGCAACCTGTAGCAACATAATTTGTGCTTTTCACAAGCATGCCAGCTCTTTTCACTGGAAGATTCAGACCAAACAGCATGTAACCAGGGGCGGAGAAGTAGCAGCAACAAAACACTAGTTGGAATGGTGAGTGCATTCTTAAGGAGCTTTGCTTAGTGGCATTACGTGAAGCACGATTTCCAGATGCCTCGTTCAGTCCATGCTCCTGGTGAGCCAGACTCTCATGTGTCTAGCAGAAGACAGTTCTTTCCCTGCCTCATTTCGTAATTCTCTCAGCTGCAGGTTCAGGAATTGCTATAGCTTGTTCTTTTGGATACATGCTTTCCTGCTCCAGAATTCTCACATAATGCTCAGGACAAAAAGCTAGTAATTCTTGTCAAAAACTTTTTCAGCCTCATACTGTACCTGCCTTGTCAGGGCCATAGCTCTTGTCGGTTCACGTGTTGTGCTCAGGACATATTCTGCCAAGCAGCTGCAGGCAGCACAGTGTGTTCACACAACTGCGAAGGTAAGACAGGGTACAAGCAAGATGAAATGCAGGAGAGACCTTTAGTTTTCTTTTTTCATAAAAATTTAATTCCCAGATGCAAAAGTGGCTACATGTGTCACCCAAAGTTAGCAGGATGTTCTTAGCTGGACTTCTTTCCATTTCCTAGAAACCAGTGTTTGGGACACAACAGAAATGCTCACAGGGTGGAACAGAGGCTTAGCTGACACTTGTGCATACCAGGCTTGAAGGAAGGCACTAGAAAACTCGAGAGGGTGGCAAAGTCAAAGAGTTGGTGGATTCTGGTTCGCTTTTGCTGGTGATCTGCTTCCTTGTGTCCTAGAGCCCGTGCCAGCCTAACGTGACAGTGAACTGGGCAATATATGAGAGACCTGTAATCAGCTGCACAGCTGACTGGAGTTCCTGCTCTACAGTGTGCACTTCACCCATTCCAGATGTTCCAGGTGCTCTTGTTCAGGGTATTTCTCAACATCCATCGGTGAATTCCTATGTGTTTAGCATATGTGAGCAGGTTGAAAAGTATGGAGTGTCACTGACTCTAGAATATTGGAAATGCTGCTTTCAATGCAGTCTGAAAGAGCAACAGTTACATTGCACAATACATCCATTAATTTCTTTTAACTGTGTCAAATTTTCAGAATCTTTACCCGGGGGGGAGGAGGTGGAGGAGGTGGAGGGAGAAGTGTGAGTTTATATGTTCCGCTGTTGTTTGCTTGGGTTTCTTGCTTGTTGAAGCTAAAGGGAAAAAACCAGAAGACACTGTCATATTGATTTACAATAAAAGCACAGAGGACTTGGAATAAATACTACATAGGTAGTATACTACATAGGTATACTATACTATGTATATATAAGTATATATAGTATACTATATACTACCTTGTATATTACAAGGTATTTTACTACTTACTAGCTTATAAAACACTTTAACCAGCTGAGTTTTTGTTTCCTGCCAGAAGGCAGAAACTGAGTTTTCAGTTTGCAATAAACAAACAAACAAATTAGTCCTCCCCTGAATCTGTCATAGACTTTTAAGCTCTTCTTCTTCATGTGAAAGAGGAATTTCATGGAAAATTCCTGGACTCATCTTGAAGTCAGCAGCTGACACTTCACTAAATTTGCAAACTTTGTATGTGCGATAGATCTTAATCTAGCTATTGGGAATGTAATCTACATCATTAACTGCAGGCATTTGAGTAGCTTCTGTGTATGCCGTTCTTCTAAATAGCTAAGTGGCAAATTCTGAAGCTCACTTGTTTCCGTATCATATGAATTGTATTTTTCCATCATATTAGTCTAGTGGCCTAGCAATCTGCTCCTGACTGCATAACCCTGTCTTCTGCTGTTCTTCATAGCTTTCCCATTTGATGTCTCAGGGATGGTCTTGAACTTCTTTCTCATAAGTCACCTCCCACAAAACTATGAGGAAGTTTCAATCTGTCTGCTAAAACTGCTTCTCTCCCTTCCAAAAGCAGATAAATATTGTTCAGGCTTTGAAAATACCTGAAGATTCCATTCAGGCTAATGAAGAATACCTTGAAATCATGCTTTCAAACTGATCCCAGTTGTCACTACGTGAAGATCATTCCTTAAAATTTTTAGAATGAAAGTGCTTTGTTTAAAAAGAAAAAAAAAAGAGGTATGTAATAAGATCTTATACACGATATTAAAAAACTAACTTACACATAAAGCCTAGATGGCTTTATTTAGCCATCAACAATCTTAGCTGACAGTCTATTTCATCTGTAACTCTAAATCCAAATGCATAAAGATGTTGTCAGCTGTCTAATTTGGGTGGTGTCCTTGCTGAAGGTCATAAGGCTTATTGCGTGCATGGTGTGAAGCCACCCTGAACCCAGGAAAGCACCTTTATCTCTTGCAGAATACCTTCCACTTGTTTGCTAGGACCCTTGTAAAATGTGTAGTTTCTCCTGCATTTCTTCTTGGACCTTAGGATCTTCAATGTATTAATGAGAGGCTAAACGGATTTTAAAGGTAATTACTCAAGAGCAGGTACCGCGGGTATATGATAGCAGAGCTGGCTAGTCTCTGCCCTGCCCATACAGTATTTCCAGTTCTTTTCACACAGCGCTGTCACGTACAGGAAGGAAATATTTAGAATAGGGAGAGGAGAGGAGAGGAGAGGAGAGGAGAGGAGTTGGAAGGGACCTATAACGATCATCCAGTCCAACTGCCCGACCACTCCAGGGCTGACCTAAAGTTAAAGCATGTTAAGAGTATTGTCCAAATGCCTCTGAAACACTGACAGGTATGGGGCATCGACCACCTCTCTAGGAAGGCTGTTCCAGGGTTTGACTGCCCAGGAAACGCTGGGCACAGCCCCAGGAAAAGGGGGAGCAAGCAGCACAGGTGGGGACAGCAACGCCACCGGCACCGTCAGTGACACTGGGACTTTTTCCACAGTTTGCAGGCCTTTATTTTCTTTTACTGTCTCTCATTCAACTCAGAGGTCCGGGAGCCCTTGAGGGCTGGCACATGCTCCAGCTGCTGGCCCAGCCCTGGTTTCAGCAGCCCCTGGGCCGTTCTTCTAGTGCTGCTGGCGGGGTGGCCTCTTCTTGGCTGGAGAAGAGGCCTCGGGGCTGCCAGCCCTCCTCTTTGCGGGTCGCTGTGGCTGCCCAAGGGAGCGTTCCCTGCCACGGCTGGAAGTGGATGGACGTGCCACGGCCTCCTCAGGCTCCTCCCAGGGCTCTTCTTGCTCCCCGGGGATAGGAACAGGGACAGAGGGAGGGCTGCAGGGACCCCCACGAAGCGCAGCTGCTGAGGTGGTGCGGAGGTTGTCCGTGTTGGCTCCCTCTGGGCTGTCAGAGGGGGCCAGGCGGGGGGAAGGACACCCTCCTCGGGAGACAGCGGGGCCAGGAGCAGCCACAGAGCTGCCTTCCCACCCCCTGGCAGCATGGCTGCCCTTCAGGCCCAGCAGACGGCGGGCCTCCCCCCCAGCACCGTTGCACGGCGACATCAATGAGCTGGTGCACAAATGTCGCCACGTGGTTTTGGAGTGTGACTCCCAGCAGCTGGACCAGCAGATCTTCATCCAGCCCGAACAGGACCAGCAGGGGCATGACCATGTCCTCCACTACATCTGCCCGCGAACACCGATTGCCAAAGATCAGTCTCAGCTCCTGATGCACCCAGGGCAGAAGGGACTGGAGAAGATCTGGGTGGTCCCGGAAAAGGGCTGCCCAGATGCTGGGCTGGAGGCCACCCAGAGGAGCCCTGGGCACCATCCCCACAGGCTGCTGTTCTCTTGCTGCAGGGCTGTCATCAGCTGGATGGCCATGAGCTCCTTCTGCCTGGCGGATGCCAGCTTATGCCCATGCCAGCCAAGGTGGTCTGACGACGACCTCTTCAAAGTCGTCGTCTGCCCGCACAGAGTGCACGATGGATCGCGCTCTCCTCCTGCAGAGCGGGCACTCGGGCTTGCTCTTAGCCCACCGCACAATGCACCAGTAACAGAAGCGGTGGAGGCACGGCATCACATAGGCAGCATCGTCCCAGCTGTCCAGGCACACTGGGCAGCGGTCCTCCACCACTGTAGCCATGCTCTCCACCCGCTGTGTTGGGCTGGGGCGAGTTGGAGATGACCAGATGCTTCCTTCCATGGGTGACAGGTGCTGCAACAGCCGGTGTCGTGCTAGTAAAGGAAGAGAGGCCATGGTCACTGGCTGGCCTGGGGAGGGGTGGAAGAAGTGCCCAGGTCCCTCAAGAAGGAAACCCTCCCAGCTGCCCAGGGTGAGGTTTCCCCCCCAGCTCACCTCTGCTGCTGCGAGCGCGGCTCCTGG
>Ga0065711_1037862_pt1 | contig 19401 bp, 10 predicted proteins | sample Hoacrofraction12_FD_59098 | JGI IMG/M metagenome (GOLD analysis project Ga0065711, IMG submission 59098) | Hoatzin crop microbial communities from Cojedes, Venezuela - Epithelial fraction 12 v2 (version 2) | ecosystem: Host-associated > Birds > Digestive system > Esophagus > Crop | place...
AGAGTCATCCCACCACGTTTCTGTGATGGCGACCAAGTCGTAGCTGTCCTGCTGTATAATGGCTTCCAGCTCCTCCTGTTTATTGCCCATGCTACGTGCATTGGTGTAGACACACTTGACTGGTGCTGTCAGTGGAATTTTGGTTTCTTTGATCATGGGGAGGTTTACACAGCACCAGGCCTGCTGGTGAGAGATGGAGTCCAGCTGTCTCAAAGGGGAAGAAGGATTCTTGCCCATGAGCTGGTGGGGCTCATCAAGAGGGCTTTAACCTAGGTTCGAAGGGGGAAGGGGATATAACCAGGCTCACTAGAGATGAGCCCAGGCGTGTCATGCCGGGGTTGGGGGTGAGATCAATAGCCCATCTCAAGTGCGTCTACACCAATGCATGCAGCATGGGCAATAAACAGGAGGAGCTGGAAGCCATTGTACAGCAGGACAGCTATGACTTGGACGCCATCACAGAAACGTGGTGGGATGACTCTCATGACTGGAGTGCTGCGATGGATGGCTATAAGCTCTTCAAAAGGGATAGGCGAGGAAAGAGAGGCAGTGGTGTAGCTCTGTATGTTAGAGACTACTTTGATTGCATAGAGCTCGAGGATTGTGATGACAAGGTTGAATGCTTATGGGTAAAGATGAGGGGGAAAGTCAACAAGGCAGACATCCTGCTGGGAGCCTGTTATAGACCACACAACCAGGATGAAGAGGTAGATGAAATTTTCTACAAGAGGCTGGCAGAAGTCTCACTGTATTTTCATGCTGCCACTTCATATTTCCTTCCTACGGTAAAAACATACTACTCTTAAGATGAAGACCAATATGGATTAATAAGGACTTTGTGCTATAAACTAGTACACCGGCTTATGGATCATCAGAACTACGTCTAGCTTGTTAAAAAGCAGAGGGAGAGAACAGCAGTGCCTGTAAGTTGCTCTGTAGAGTCCTCTGTTTTATATTTTTATATATATAAACATACTTTTTTTCAGATTTAAAATGTTTGATTTCTTAGGGCAATATTCTCAAAGGAAAATGCAGAAGAGGTTTGCACACAAATGCTGCTTGTTAACAGCATACACGTAGAACTTGCCCACATACATCTCAATATATACCCCTTACTAATCAAAAGCAAAAGAGAAGAAAATTCTCTTGCCAGGAGAACCTCTAATATGTTAAATTGAGCTTTAATCTTGATAGTCTTAAAGGATGGATGCTACAGAACAATCAGATACCATCCATTTAGCCTTAATGATTTAATAATGAAAGATCTGCACGTCAACAAAATTTCCAAACATATCAATATAATTTACGGTGTTTTCATAAAAAAATCTCAACAGGCAATGTATTTTGGGACAACCTTTAATTTATTATACATACAAAATTCCTATTAAAACCAGAAAATGTGTAACAAAAATCTGTGGGTCTACGTACATGAGAACTAGTTGTCCAATTCTTATGTAATTCTGTTATGCATTCTAGAGGTACCAGATGCTATGATAAATGCAGTCCCAGGATACAGTAGTACACATTCAGGCAATGACAAATTCTTGTTTCTGAGAACCTTGCTGCAGTTAAAATTACAGGGATAGTCAATTTGAAACTACTGCCTCAGGGGTTTTTTTCTTCTTTCTTTTCCTCCCCCTCATGAAATTTGATGCAAAAATACATGCAGCAAGTCCTTTTCATTCATGTGTGAGATACATGCATGAATAGTGTATGAGGTGGTTTAAATATACTTTATTCCCTAAAACAACAGGGCTCCACCATTGGAAAATAAATTTAAGTAAAACTCAACTACTACTTTTTGCTTTAAAAAGAATGTAAATATAAAAGGTTTAACTGTTGAAACTCTGTGAATATGCTCTGATTCTTTGGTCCAATATTTAAATATTTAATTTTAAAATAACACATCTTGTATAATGAAATAACATGTTGTTTCTATCACATTTTCTTGTTCTATCAACATTTTATGTAACCTTAAAAGATTTTTTTTAAAAAAGACATTATGAAAAATAAAGGGAAAAATGGAAAATTATGCAAAAATTATTTTACTTTATTGGTGATACTGACTGTCAAAATCGATTATTTCACATAGCTGGATATATATATCATTCTAAAGAGCAGAGGCCATCAAGATGTATTTTGAAATCACCCTTCCATTTTGGTAAATACCACCCATTTGGCTGGTAGTGACCACGAATACGTATGTCTTTTCACAAAATTTAGAGGAATGCCTTAAATCCATAATCAATTGTTAAAATGTCTTTTTTAATGAGTCTCTTTTCTCTTGTAGATTATTCCTTTAGACTGGAGGAACTTGTTGGTAACACAATTCTTACATAAAACACTTATATTGGTCAGGTTTGCTGATCAAGGAGGCTTGTCAGAGTGGCAAGAAGACACAGGAGACGCATATGCTACCATATTAATTTACTAAGTACACATGAACACATTTCTATTAGGTCTAAAGGTACTTTTGTTAATGTAAATGAGTTTAAAACAGAAGTACATAGTTCCTTTTGTCCACTGTATTTACAGCCTGTTTTTGTTCTCATGAAATAAAGAAATTACAGTAGGTTTTCACCCCAAAGCTCTTTCTTTGCCTTTTAATTGGATTCATGCTGTTCTTTTTTCTTACAATATTCTACTTAATGCAATTAATATGCATTGGGGGCAAAATTCTCCTTCCCAAAGCACAAACTCAGTTAAAAGAGAGAATTATGCCTTGTTCACTGCAACATAATAAAAAGCTTTCACTGTGGTTGGGAATAGCCTGGCATATAAACTATATCAAGCACCGAATATCCCAGAGAAAATAAAAAAAAAAAATGTGCTACAAAAAGTTTATTTTTCTTACTACATTTTCTAGCTGAGACTCAAATAAAATCTGTACATTTTTTCAAATCATTCTATGAGAAAAAAGTGCATTGTATGAAATGCACACTATAAGATACAAAAAACTGAAATGCTCAAATTAACTCTTTCTTTACGTTTTCCAAATTGTTCTCCTTTGACGTTCCTACTTCCTTCCATTAGCAATACAGGGAATTTTACATTTTCTGATCCAGAAGGCTGCTGAGGCATAGCAAAGCTATAAAACCATTTCTACCCATGAAGTGTCTGAGATCTATTATGGGCCCACATGTAATGTTTCTGTAAAAGAAATCTCTTACAAATCCACCTGAGAGAATGTATAAGTTTTATATAGAAAATTTCACCTCTGAATTGCACCAAACTTAGAGTTTTAATATATCCTAAAGACAGAGGAGCCCTACTCCCTTCTTCAAAGTTGTTTCTGAATGGAGAAGGCAAGGGAAGGGGCAAAGAAGGAAAACCAGGGGAAGGTGGAATAGATGCACGTCTGAAACTGTATACTGAATGCTCATTCAGCACAAGTCAGTGATAACATACCATGGAGAAATAGAGGGGAAGAGGACACTAGGGCATCTCACAATCTTTCTTCTCCCAAATCTGTGATAGGAGTGACACTTACTAGAGTATATATCTGTTTATAAAAGAGAAGACTCTCATTGCTACTCAGCAACACAGCAAAGCCACTTAACCTCTTCCAAGAAGAGGTAGCACAAGGTAAAGAATACCTGAAAACCCGAGTTCCTTATTCAGGTTTTGGTATAAAAGCAAAGCTATGTGGAATTGTCCCAGCAGGAGTAGGGCATAAGTAAAACAGAGCAGGACTGTGGTCAGAACAAGTACCTGCAAGGAGTGAAAGAAAACTTATGAATTCTGACACTTTTTTGGTGAAGAATTAGGATTACCTTTTGTTTTCTTTAAAATACATGATTTCATGGTTGTAAAGAAACTGGAGCTCATTGTTGTCCACTAAATTCACTTGTTGGTGGCCAGAGCATCCACCTGTGGGAGCGAACATGTAGGAAACCACACTCATCATAGTCTGTTTACGTTGCTTCTAAACATATAGCTCCTTGGCTTTATGCCAGCATAAATGAAGGCTTTATATATATACACACATATATGTGTATGCATATATACACACACACATATAGGCTTCATTTATGCTGGCTACGCATACATATGTACATATGTATATATATGTACATACATCTGCCCCGTTAAAGCTTCAGTGGGCAAAAAACCCCTTTCCTTCCTACTTACTCTCAGCAGCACTCAGAACTATGAAGCTAAAAAGTAGAACATGAGAAAGTGCACTGCAACTGACAAATCTTTCACTCAAACATGTAGCACAGACAGCAAATCACTGTCACATATACGTTTAGGTCTGGTGCCTCTCCTCTCTTTTAATGGTCTTGGTCTTCCAGGGTTGAAACAAAAGGTAACTCCTAAGATTTTGAGCTATATAACATGTTACTATCTCTAAAAGCTTCTTAGCATAACAAAGTAACAAGTTTAAAAAAAACTTACAAAAGCTTTTCCCAAATTAATTTTATTTAGACCAGGAGGTCTGAAGTAAACACCTTTCATCTTGAAGCACGGGTCGCAGGGACAAAAAGAAAACTGGTTATTACTTGCAACAGTTTTCTTGAGTTGCTTAATGCAGATTCATTTACGTAAAAATGAATCCTCCTGATATGCCTTTCAGCATTCTCAGCTTTAATGATGCCTAGCACAGCAGTGTAATTAACAGTACCAGTGATATATAACAATTCTGTGCTTTCCAGTGGCAGAAACAGAAGGCTAATGCCAGATTGCTTGTTAAAGGTACACCCGGCTGCAAAGTACACCAGATGAGACAATCCCCCAGTAGCCACGTAATGAGGTAAAGACATCTGTAAGATTATTTCAGAACTCTGAATGTGAAGATTTAAAGTCTTTGGTGATGCTGCAGATGTTATCATCGTCATCCCTGCAGCAGTTGTCACTGGAAATAGATCAGTCCTCCAATCAGACTGGACTGCAAATGGCTCAAACCTTGTTTTTCCTTAAATGCCTTAGAACATAGCTATTCCTAAGTTACTCAAAGCAGTTCAGACAAAGTTAACAGAAGATAAAAAATTCCCTTGCATATGCTTTTTCCTTCTGAGAATTGTGCCCCACTGCTTTAAGAGAATACTAAGTGATCATTTAGTAACAGAACAAAAAAAGAAAAAAGAGAAAGTGAGAGTAATTCCACTCTCAATAAATGCGAAACAGCGTAATTTAAGAAACTATTACAAAAGAAATACAGGTTTAGAGTGAAAAAGAGAACCCAGAAAACTTAGCAGATGCACTGAAAAGACTACGAACTATGAACATGATAATATTTTGGAGATCAAAAGGCATAATATTTAAATAAAGTTATCAAAATATTGTTTTCACATCTTGACTGAAGCAAGAAAGATAAAATACCAACTATGCAGAAAGTTTTTATGAGACCTTTTAGAAATATTTTCAGACCTGAAAAATATGCTGGGAAATGAGTACGGCTTTTGTTGTTTTTACCTTCTGGTGATATCAAAACATCAGTGTATCGGCAGGGGGAGAGAAGAATCCAATTCTCATTTAAAAACAATGGCACTTTGCATCACTCTGTCATGGTAAAATAATTTATGCCCAATTTCAGACCTCTTCCTATTGGCATTGTGATGTAAAGTACTCTCAGAGTAAGCGTAGATCAGGGATATAAAAAGTTTACCCAAGCTGGTACAGAAGTTTTACAAGAATGCACAGAAAGCCAAATGCTATCTGACAAGGAAACGAATTTCCTGAATTATAATACTGTGCTCTCGTTTTCTTCTCACCGTGGTGAGGAAGTTTTCAGCTAAATAAAGTGTTGAAATTTTTTAATGTTGTAATGGAACTTGAGCAACAAGATATTTTTGTAAGGAAACCACTAGGCTTTTTCCTGCTCTTAATGCTATAAAAGGCCAAAAATTATTGAATTTCATCCAGCTGGTCCAATACCAAAATTAAATTTCATAGTGCATATTAAATCTGAATTCATGGTGTTGTAAGTAGGACAGATATGGATATATCAGTCTTATCAGTGTGTGGATTAATATACCTAAACTGATTGACTTGGATCTAAATTGGTAAATTTTCATGAAGAAACTATTTCAGTTACTTTTTGCAACTAAAATACATTATTATGAGTGGTATTATCATAATAACTCTTAAATTCAGCCTGTTTTTAAAGCTCAGTAAGTCATTCACAGTAAACAATGTGATAAATTTCATCACATTTCAGTTAATGAATTGTTCATGAACTAGTTATTATTGTCTCTAATTAAAATAACACCCGTAAGGGATCTATTTCTCCAAGATATGTTAACAGGTATTTACACCTACAGACAAGTCTCTAAAAGTTTGCTTTTATTTACATTCTTGTTGAATACAATGGCTTCCAAGCAGATTGGCAAATATTTAAAGTCTGTGGGATAGTCATTAAGCATGTCTGAAACATCTGTTCAGCTTGGACATGTATATGGTATGTTTTCATTCAAAGATTAGAATACCGTAACTTGGTTCCAATGGAGACATTCAAATTTAGACTTCATTTGCACTGTCTGTAAAGTCACTCGTAAATAAATGTTACTTCTACATTCAAAGTAGTACATATATTTTCATCTTTCACAGAACAGCTTTGGTCTGGCTGAGGCAGCTATCTATCTTCACAGGCTATTTTTTGACCACAAGAAGAGCACCTGTGCTACTTGGAACATTGTTAAGCACATGAAAAAAAATGTAAATGCTCACAGTCAGCAATTAAACACCAAGATCCAGATTTCTGGTTAACCTCACTCAAAGTAGTTCATTAGAAAGATATAACGTACAGATGCATGTATATTCATAGGATATAGTAAACATCATACACAATGATACAATAACATTAGGAATATCACAACACTGCTAGTATTTCAACAACGCTCAAAAACCCGAGTTAAAATCCAAATCAAAAGTTTCAGTGCTCATAAAGCAAAAGTGGCAATGATATTGACACATGAGAAAAAAAAAAAAGATTTATTTTCATCTTTTGGCCCAAACATAAAACAGACAACGTTTTTTTAATTGTTTTTTTGTTGATAATTTTTAATCAAAAATATACAGATCATTTCTTCTTATACCGCCAGGAAATATTTCCCTAAATTCTAATATTGCACTAACTATTTAAAACGAACTACATGTACAGAATATACAGGACTGTGGTAAGACCCACCTCAGCATCTATTGCAACACCATGCTGCCCATACTTCAGTATTATTTGAGAGGCATTTCCCCTCATCAAAACTCTCAATAACTAATTCAGACCTGTCATGTTTCTAGAAATCTATCTACTCCTTCAACTGTAAATTCATAAGCAAATCAAGACATTACCAGTGGTCCATCTCATTTGTAAGACATACATTACATGACTCTTCTACACATAACAGACATGAAAGAGAGAGACAGGCAGATTAACAGATGCATTATGACTGATTTTTAAAATATTTGGCCTTTGTTTTCAATTTTTATGCAGTAGAAAGTCAGAGGTAAATCTACAAACTTCTCTGACATTCTACACAGTACTCAGAAATGTCTCTTCCTGAAGATATTTCTCATTACTGACTGGTTTCTGGAAAAAATATGTACATTCAGTTAGACAAAACATGATTCTTTTTTAATTACAATGAAAATGTAGTTTTAAAATTAAGGATATTAGAGTTCATGGAATCCTGCCCTTCATTTTGATAGTGCATTTTACCAAACAACATAATTAAGAGCACGTGACTCATGAACCTTCTTTTCTGTTACACTCTGAGGGAAAAATATACCAACCCAAACAAAACAAAAAAATAAACAAAAAAAATCAGTCTTGGTGATGTGAAGATACTTTTTCTAATAAGAACTTTTTTCTATAACATTTTTATCCATTCTTTTCATATTTAGGTATTTCCAGGATTTCTTTTTTCTAAGAAAACATTTTTTTTCCCTTAAAAACCTAGATCTCTACTAACCATGGAGACAGATCAAAGCAAATGAATGCACAGTATTCTAAATTCAATGAAGAAAATTTATTCATTGTAAGGCATAATTTAGAACCTGACATTTGGGAAATTTATTTCACAAATTTCATCATAATATGAAAGAGTTTAAAAAACTGATGGAAAATATTAATAAAAAGAAATCACAAGTTAAATTAGAGGGTGTTAAAAGGGAATAAGAAAGCCAGTTTGTTCTCAAATTTTTTATTTTATTTTTTATTTTTAAATTAACTAGGGCAAGGTTCTACCACAACTTCATATGGGATTTAAGTAATCATTAGGGTATCTACTTCTGTACTCTGCTCCCAGTGCCAGACACTGAATTTATCTGTTTGGTTTCTAAACTAACATAGTTAGAATGTTGATAATGCAACACTCTCCCACCAATGCCTCTTCAGAAACCTTAATTTTCATATTCAACCCCTGCAATCTGAATCAAAGTCAATTTAATATGAGTGACATGCCTGGGATATAAAACTATTAGACATTCATTAGAAGTGTTCTGTTGTTGATTGTCTGAGTGAAGATGTACATTTTACGAACTAGAAAGCCGCAAACTCATTTATGATTATATCAAAAAAATATATGAAACTTCATAAAGTCAAATTCCTGAAATGTGTATTAAGGTAAGGAAACAATACATACCTTGAAATGAAAATAAAGAATTCATTAACAAGCACGGTTCTAATAAATAAAACTGTCAAAACATTAATAAATTCAATCAAGACAGACTTTTCAGGTGACTAATTGCAAAAAAATAGCAATACGGAAAGAAACAGTATAAAGTATCTAAATTTCTTCATCAGAGAGCTTATGAAAGGAATTACAGAACAGGGAATAAAGGCTCATTAAATGGTTAAGAAGTAGAAGTGTCTACTGTTATTCATATTAGTTTTTTTCATTAGTGTTAGGACGCACCACTGCAAATAACAGAAATCAATTCAATTTTATACAACAAAATGGTAACCAATTACACCCTACCAGACTTTGCATACAGTATGGGTTAACAGAGTGGACCTGCCTTAAATCAGACAACAATGAAGAGAACAGCTGGACAAAATTCTTTTCTCAATTGCATTTCCTAACCAGTTGTGGGCTAATTACTCTCACTATCTCTAGTCCTAAGAGGACTCTTATTCCAGGGTCATTCTGCCAAAACATTCAGATTTTATCATTTTTCTCAGCTTTTTCTTCCTTTCCTTTATCCTTCATATTCCTTCATTCATAGGGTTTTCTCTTGAAAGATGTAAAAATTATGAGTAATAACAGGATTGACATGACTTTTGCCAGTTCTCATTGTGCCATTATTTGCAAGCCAGCCCCTCCTATTCATCTCTCTTGATTACACAGGCCCACACTTAACAGCTGAATGTAGTGAAACCATTTCATATAGTTAAAAGCAAGCAAATGCTTCAGATTGTATGAAGCTTTTCCTTTATGGAGGCATGAGGAAGGAGCCTCTTTCAACTGCCAATGTCATTGGCAATCACATCAGAAATTTCTGCACCTTCATTTTGTAACCCATTGTGTCCTCACCCAGGTACTACTTTGACTGTTTCAGGATTTAATTCTCAAGACAGCTGAAGAGCATAACTCCAGCTTACATTCACTTAATTTGGGGGAGTAGTTGTTGGAGGTGAAATGAGAGATGGGGGCTGGAGAATGTTGCCTCCTCCTATCAGCATCTTCCGGCCACCTGAGGCAGACTTGGTTGAAGTTGCTGGAGTTTCATGCAACTTTACTATTATTCTTTAACTGATTACCTTAATCAGGCTAAACCCTGTGTGATCATATTAACATAAAGGAAAAACAAGAAGTAAGTGCAGGGGAGAATCACCTGATTTAAAATTGATTCAAGAAATAATCATGCTTTCAAGAAAGCACACTATAGCATGGGCTCCCAAAGGCAGTAGAAAGACTCTGAGATGGTTATATAAACCCCTTTATCAGGAATATATGTTTTCACAATAATAACAAAGTCTTGCAAATATTTATAAAAACCTTTTTTGTATGAGAGCCTATACAAAAGGATTCGAAAACAATGCAAGCTTTATCAACTCAAAAGCACTGTAAAATTCAGAAGAAGCAACTGAAAAAAGATAATGGCATAATATTTTAAATAACTAAGAAAGATCTGGTCCTTCATAAACGTAGCTCCTTCTTTTTAGGAGGGGAAGGTAGAACAGCGACAATTTGTTAGTGTCTATAAAATACCAAAATCTCTACCTAACTCCGATATTCTCCGTACAGTTTTAATTTTTTTTGCATTCCGTCCCATCTCCCATATTGTCTTCTCATCTTTGTTCATAATCTTTTTGCCTCTATTGTAAATTTCAGTTCACAGATGAAAAATGTAAAATATATACAAAGCTGCAATCTATCAACGTTTCTGTATGTGCAGAGGATTGTTTCTTCCTAAAGCTTTTTCAAAGGAGAGTTCATATATTACATGTTCTGCACAAAATATCACAGAGTGAAATAAATAAAAGTAATGAAAAAAAAAAATCAAGAAAAGTTTTGCTGTTGTCTGTTTGCACCTTGGATGTCACCGTAAATTTGTTAATGTTCCCACAGTGGCTCAAACCTCAACATTTCTTATTGCCAAGGAATTAATGGAGCTTGAAAATTTCCCTTAGTCCTGAATAAAAGAGCAAGAATGCAAATGAAAGTCAAAATAAAACCTTCCAATCTTATCTAACAAAATCCTCTTTCTGGACATAAAACATTCCAAAAGTTTTTTGTCAATTTTCTGACACAGACATCTTCTGATAGTAAGCACGTTGAAATTTTTTTGTCTTAATCTACAATTTTCTTTGATCTTTTGCAGGGATTAAAAAATGCTGTCAGGAGGGAAAAACAGGCAGTAAACCCAGAAAGCAAGCTGGCGAAGGAGTAGAATCACATATGGACTGCAGACTACAACATTCATCAGGGTGTTGCTATTTTGGTTACAGAGGGAACAGAAAACGATCAGATAGCCTACGCCAAATTCCACTGCTACGAGATTATTGTTTCTTTAATGACCACTATGGAATACATATTTCCCTTTCTTATATCGTTGGGACTAAATCGGGTCTAACTACACCATTATGACACATTTACTTTCCCCCCCGAGGCCAGCACATCATTCTCAGCTTATTTAGATCTACCTAGTGTCTATCTTCCATAGCAAACACACAAAATCTCAAGATAAAGAAGTTAGTTGAGCTGAACTGAGATCTTGAATCCAAAACAATTTCACAAACTCTTTTTCACAAATAAATAAAAAGAAAACTTCTACAGTGTTTGAGTTCTTCTAGAATTGATTTTTCAGTAAAGAAATTTCTTTAATGCAAAGTCCTATATGGAAAACACAAGTATCAATATTCGTAACTCATTGTATAACAGCATTTCAAGTTATATCAGCATTCATTAGTACCCTTAAGTACGTCACATCTCTGTCTGACTTATTGTTACAATAAGAATGAACATTCCAGATTGAAAAGCTTCGTCAGAGAAGCAGCTGTGATAAACAGTCCTGCCCCTGTGAGGGATTTAAGTTATTTATTCTTTTTTTTTTTTTATATAGCTGGGCTTTTTTTTAAATAAACATTCTTGCAGGGATAGATGTCACTGGCTTGACGCAGGAATTATGAAGGAAAAATTCTATGACATGTTTTAAATATGAGGTCAGACCACAAAATGGTCCTCTCCTTAGAACATGTGGGTGAAACACTTTTTAAAAAACTTTTTAATCAAAAAATAAAAAGAAGAGCTAAGAATTTCACTCAGTCATTTATTTTTTGTTTTCTCCATCTCCTCTCACTCCTTATCACCATTATCCACTTGGTATTGCTGCCTTTTTATACTATACGTTCTTTGAAGCAAGGGCTGTCATGTTTGATATCCTTCTACAGTGCCTAGTACAGTAGGACCTGACCTAGTTAACTCTTTATCAATAGTGCAATAGAGATGTTAAATAATTATCATAGGACTGTTTTATTTCATACCACACACTTCAGTTCACTGAAAAACCCTGTTGCAATATAAGGGTACATCTCTGTTAGACAAGGCAACACCAATAAAAACACCCCTGAGATTTTCATCAGGAAAACCCGGCATTAACAATGAATAAAGCTTATATGGAATCAGGTAGAGATTTATAAACATGCTCTTTCCACTGTGTTCCAACTCAGCTGCACTGAAACCAAACTTTGATTGCAGGTATTTTTATTCCAAGTAATTAAAGCTCTACTGCATTGCTGAGAACAAATGTGTGCATATCAAAATACTTAAAACTGAAAAGAAAACTTTACTCTTTACAACAGCAAGCACTTTTAAATTGCTTTGCTGTTTAATTCTACCTCAGTTGCACACAGAAATTAACAAATCTGCTTTCAGACATCCCTGTTATTCTTCTTAAAGTCCCAAAGGTTTCTCAGTGAAACTAGATTTAAAGCATGTTAAGTACATTACAGGAAATGTGTTCCCAAACACACAGTCCAATTAAGTGCCAAATGACGCCTTCAAGTCTCACTCATGTAAACCATACAAGGCCAGTGAGATTTTGCAGTGAAAAATTAAGGCAATAAAGAACATGCATTATTTGGTAAATCGTGAATAAAGGTATTTTTCCTCATTGAGTTATTTCAGTTTTGAAACTTATGCTGTGCTACAGAATTACCAATGGAAAAAAAAAATCTCTCTAAATCAGCAATTGGTACAGGGCATGAAGGAGGAACAGGTTTCTACTGCAGGATTACAGAAAAATAGGAAGAAGTCCCCAGAACAAGCAATGCTTTGGATGCAGAATGCCTTTCCTGTGGCTTTGTTTTGTGACTCCATCAGCTAGAATTTTGACCGATATTCTTCAACACAGATATATATACATATAAACACAGTAAGGGTGATACTGGGCCTCTAGTTTTTTAATTTCCTAGAAAGAGAGTCTAAATGTTTGTTGCCTGCAGCCCCAGTTTTGAATTAGAGAATACAACAGATTTTGCTTAAGTACTGAGTGACCATCAAAAAAATACTGTACACAATTTCACTGGATAAAATGGTTATCTTCTAAAATGCTAACACCCAGCAAACTGTCTTCCTGTCTTCCTGTTGGCATTCGTAGCCTAGCATGCCTGTATCCCACTGCTTCTTAAACACACCCTTTCCAACAGAATGCCTAAACTGTTCAGTCTTTCCTTGTATATCCGCTACATCACAGCTCTGACCATCTTTGTTGCCTTTGTCTTTTTTTTTTTTTTTCTGAAGAGGGTTCTTTCCAAATGGTGTAATGAAAACTGAGCTCCTTAGAATCTAGTCAAGACACTTTCAACCTCTTATTGTCATACACAAGTGTCTGGAACCAAATTAAAACCAAAACAGATGTTTAACCATCTAATAAAGCAAACAAACCTTTAGTAACATAAGAAAATGCAAACATTTCAGAGTTTAGACATCTAGGGAATACAAAGCAATATTCTACTGTCCCTTGTGCAGGCCCTGATCTGCAAATCCTGCTGTTTTCACACTACATACAAACATGCACTTCTCCTCTCCACTGAAACGAGCAGGAAACCTTCCTGGAGGCCAGATGGTACAACCATTCACATAAAGCTTGCAATAATTTCTGTCGGTGCTTCAGATTGATTTCTTCAACACAGGCAGACTTGCAAGACTAACATACAGTTTTCTATATGTGTGCTTTGTGTTTTTTTTTTTTAAATATGTTTAGATATCAATTCAAACAGAGCTGATGAGAAAACTGAACTAAAATATGATGACAAGAGGCTATTTCTATAGTTTGTGGGAATGATTCAGTTGATGAATTTAGCCTTTTTCTGCTAACGATTTTTACAAACTACTTTGTCACAGTCTGATTAATAGTTTTCAGTTAAATGAATAAGAAGCTGTGGTTATTAGCAAACTCTTCCAAGATTTTTTTTTGTATTTTTATTTTTTAAAGTGACTACATTTAAAAATAATGAAAAATATCACAGAAGAATTTTTATTCTAGGAAGAGCTACAGAGCCTGTAAGACTACAGTTTGACTAGATCTACACCTCATAGCAAGGAGGAGTAGATTTTCATACCCTTACCACCTTCAACTGCATTTCACTGTGTGAGTAACCCTATTAACTTGAAAGAGACTAGATTGGAATTAAAACCTTTTTCATCAGGAAAACGTTTCAGAATCTGACACTTCATATGGAGAAACTTTTATTCTTTTTAATAAAACATACATCCTTAGCAATCCAGAGTAACATCACTAATAATAGTTCTTGAAAAATTAAACTAAATGCCTCACAAAAATGCTATGCATTCATCTCACATGCAAATTAGCAATCCCAGATAGTTCTACTTTGGCAAATGTTTCAAAGTTGGGTTTTTTTCATTGTTTTAAATACCTTGAAGTGAATGTTTATCTAGTAAACATGTCCTGAGATAGGCCACCTCTGCCCTCTCAGAACAAAAAAAGTACTAAAAAACATTTGTGCGTAACTGATATCTTAATATGAAATATACTTCTCTCCCATACATTAATCAACCAACCACCAAGAGGTATGACAGCAGATTATATAGCATAATAAAAAATCTAAACTTTGTATTTACCTTATATATCTTCAAAATGCATTTAAATATTTCTTACTGCTTGTCTTTCTTACTGGAGGAAGTTTAGAACCGTTCTATCATTGCCACTGTATTCTCTGGAAGCCTAGCTTGCTTAATACACTGTCCTAGCTTGTCTTCATAATGAATGAAGAAGAACGCAAAAGATACAAATGGCTGATTATATTAGTAGGATAACAGAAACCTTGGGGTAACTCTCAGTCAACCCCATTTTATGATGTAAAAACCATCAAGTTTGTGTTCATACTAACTTAAAATGCAATAAGTAAATATGAATATACCGATGCCATTAAAATACTGAAAAAAAGAGACATGAATAGAGGGAACAGCAAATTCAGCTGTGCATGGACATTGTCTACAAAAACCACATTTGTTCTCCTCACCTTGTATCACAGTTGAGTGAGGACTACCAACCTGACAACGGAACAAGAGCAAACACCCCATCCTCAAATGCAGAGCAAACTCTCCCCTCATACTCATTGCATGTACAACTTTAATGACAATCCAAGCTAGGTAAAATATATATCGAGCAAGCCACTTCAGATTTTCAGAGAAAGAAGTGCACTTTGCTTATAGAAGAAGCTTTAGGAGAAACCAGACGGCCCAACAAAATCAGGGGATAAGTTGCCAGCCACAGTGCAGAGTTTTGTTTTGTTTTAATTTGTATTGTTCTTAAGCATTTCTTCCAATTCATCATCTGCTAAGGGGATTCAGAAGTCAGCAGTAAGTTTTGGTACAGTGGCACCTTAGAATTTTTGCAGCCATTTATTAATATCCTTCTGCAGGTCTGATGTACTCTCTATAGTTTATGCAAGCTGTTCTGCACTAGGGTTCATAATCCAGAGAGGAAAATCTGCATGACCTGCTGGAGTGTACTTGCTTTATCTCCATTGATACCTTGAAAGAATATGAACATATTGTAGTGAGGACAGAAGTTCAAGCATTGAGTCAACTAAGATAAAGAACTTTTTAATGAATAAGCAGGGTGTTTAAATGGCAGGTAGTAGACATTGTTTTGCCCAGAGTAAAGATCAGATTTTAAAATCTCAGTACATAGGCTAGGCCTATTGGAATTAAAGTGTAGGACTAATCTTCTTATACAAAACATTTTGATAAAATTTTGTTCTCTACTACAGAGATTGGATATGACAATTAAAATCCATTGAATTTAACTAAATAGGTTCTGCATTTTGTTATTTTATCTCAGTTCAGATAGTAGAGCCTGCAACTGTAATAATGCTTTGAAAATTAAAAGAAAGCAAATCACTTTCTCCATAGAGATTATAATTTAGTTTTTTGTTTCTCTATTTTCTTTTCCCTTTTCACGCCTATCCTTTATTAACTGCAGGAAAGATGAATCACATCAGTCACTTTGCACTTCTGTCTAAAAAAAATGATAGATATGCCTATTCTCACCGCCTTGGCACTGAAACCCAAGACTGGTTGCAGGAAAAAGCACTCTCTTCAGAGTTGCCCCTTTGAGGTTGATAGTTGTAATATCTAGGGAACACAATAGCTTGGTGAAGTCATAGTCATTAAAAGGGACCAGAATTATTTTAGGTCACTTCCATAGAGAACTAAAGGATATTAACATCCATAATATCAAAGCACAAATTCATCAGCATAATCAGGTAGGCTAGTTCAAGTAATTACTCTTCAAAAACCATAATCACAAGTCCTCTAACTAAGCCTCAGTTCCTCTGTAACCCACACTGATACCACTGCGGTTTTTTGTCCTCTTGTGGCTAGACCACAAAAGGCTTTTATGAGTCTTTTACTGCCTGCAAAACACAAAAATATGAATTGAGCCTACAAAACAAAGTCTTTCAACTCAAGCAATAAGGGATCCAGGAATCTTTCAGAAGCTGAACTCATAATTTCCAGCTCACAGACAGTATGCACAGTTTGTCAATAAACACAACGGACCAGTTGAGCCAGTGGAAAACTATCTGCAGATCTCTTCACCACCGTCAGCGAAAGTCACTTCAAATCACAATGCAATGTATGTGTTAAAAAAACAGTTCACCTCATTACTGTACAAGACTCTTCCTCACACCCCAAAATTTAGGGAAGAATATCAACTATACCTCATGCAATACATATTAAGACTGTTAAAAGTCCAGTATTACTCCTAGATTTGCAGAAGGCACTGGCAGAACACCATGTTGCTCAACAGAAGACAATAAATACGCACTTGAATGACAGATTATTAAGTCTCATTACCTTTCCAAAAAGTTATAGAAGATCAATGTTTCTTTGACAAGAATGAATAAAACAACATTAAGCTGCTCTCATTTTTTTTATTGTTGGGAGATTCAATAACTGACAACATTGGTTAACGAAGAGTGGCTAAATTATGTAAGACATTCCTTATTTAGTTCAGATTTTCATTTTCACAATCCTAAGCAGAGCAACACTACATTCTGTCATTTGCATTGCCTTCTTTCACTCCTAGTCCACTTTTAATTGGAGCACGACACACTGAGAATATGCGAATGTGTACTTATGTGTGTGCATATGTATTTACTTATGAAACCTATTCATAAACCTACTTCTCTGATTACCTGCAAACATCCCTATAACATCTTTTGTTTATTGAGAGGGTTTGTCTCAAAGACAGGCTAGGATTTCTGACTACTTCTGCAGCTTCATTTCAGAGAAGAAAAGAAACAGGTAACACAAACTATAGCTTGAATAATTAAAATAATATCTTTTTTTACTTTTCCAATGGAATAAAACCCTAGAGTAGTTTTTGTACCATTTTGCAGAAGTACGAACAGCTTGACTGGAAGATGAAACAAAAAACCTCTGGAAGGTTCCTTACAAACTACACTGAAATGCTTTAAATAAACAGTTTGAACTTTTTTGTAAGATATTTCACAGAATATAGATTGCATTTTTCAGGCCACAAGAGGTACTTTAGCAGAAATCTAGAAGAGAAATAATACACACAATCCCAGTAAAAAACATGGGTACTATACCTACTCTGATGACAGATTTATGCAGTGTCTTTTTGTTATTCATTCCAACTCTCAAGGCAAAACATTGCAGAGTACAGCAGTAAGAAAGGTTTGCCTTGACAGCCGACATGAAATAAAAACCAGTATAGAAATAAAACAAGATTCAGTAATATTTCAACCCCATTAATGAATATTTAATTCTAGTTATAGGTGGAAAATAATAGTTAAAAACTCCTTTTCCTTTTACGGTCTGGGTTAGATCACAGAAACTGAGTACCACCTCAGCAATTCTCCCACTCAAGTTAAAAAAAACCAAACAGTTGAAGGCCCCTACAAACAGAGGGACTCATCCAACAAGACTGGGCAGCACACACACAAGAACCACAGAGTTGTCCAGGTACTGGCATAATAAATGCCCAAGTTGGAACTACGGTTGGCACAACCCCCTGTCTCTGTGTTTGAGACAAATAGAGGAGTCAAGACCTGGAAGCATGGCATTCAGAAAACTCAGAAAGGAGCTTTCATTTAAATCTTGGCTAGAATTCAAGATAGACAAGTCCCAGTGTTGAGGAAAACCATCCTTTTTATTCCTTGTATGCAAGCAAGCAAGCTTTTTTCCAAAGAAACATCAATCATCAATTTCTCCCGGTGATGGAATGTACCTGCCATGTTACCTGCTGACTAATTCAACAGAAAGTATCAATATCCTTTTGCATACCTGAAATATATCTTATACATGCTTGAAATGGTGGTAATAATTCACATGTAAATATAATTTCACCCATGCTTTTAGTGATATATTTGAAAAACTGAGTGGCATTAATCAGAGGCCATACCTGCATATCATTTGACTATTACGAAGAGCCAAAACTGAAAGCACTTCTTTATTCAGAGACGACAATATACTAATTAGCAATATATTGCACTAACACTAAAAACTCCTTCACAGTCTGAGAGCTTTATTAAGTCCTGTAAGAGATACAAGCACTATTATAATACAAAAGTACACTTATGTTTAACCATGTTGTGGAAAAAAGGCACACAATGACGAAAAGAAACAAAAAAAGCAGAAATTCTCCGACCTAGCCAAACCTACTGAACACGGTATAGTTCAAGGAACACGGTCACTTTGCCAGACTTCAATATGTAATGAAATGCACATCCCTAGATATCTGGGTAGAAGACAGAGGACCCCGTATTACTTTTGGTAAACGTAATTTGATAGCATTAAATGGTTTCTTCATTAAAAGGCTTCTTCATATCCTGTGTATTACCCAAGTCGCACACCTGCCTACCTGCATCCATTCCCATGAACTACCTGAGCACTTAAGAGACAGCAGCACAATTCTGCTACCAATGTGTACTTAACTTTTACTGTCATTTTGGTAAGAACCTCTCTGTGAGTACATCGGTGCATTTTACACCCATCTCCTATGCACCATTGTTGCATGATGAATAATCTAAGATAATGCATCTGTGATGGAGTGACTACATCAACGGACAAAGGAAGACCTATGAATGTCATCTGTCTGAACTTTTGTAAGGCCTTTGACATGGTCCCCCATAACATCCTTCTCTCTAAATTGGAGAGATACCTATTTGATGGACGGACTGTTCAGTGGATGAGGAATTCGTTAGATGGTCACATCCAGAGGGTAGTGGTCAACGGCTAAAAGTCTAGATGGAGATCGGTGAAAAATGGTGTTCCTCAGGGGTCCGTATTGGGACCAGTACTGTTTAATATCTTCATCAATGACATAGCAGGATTGAGTGCACCCTCAACAAGTCTGCAGATGACACTTATAAGAAAGATGGGGTCAGAGTTTTTAGCAGGGCCTGCTGCAATAGGACAAGGCATAACAGTTTGAAACTAAAATAGGGTAGATTTAGACTAGATACAA
>Ga0065711_1037863_pt1 | contig 19401 bp, 7 predicted proteins | sample Hoacrofraction12_FD_59098 | JGI IMG/M metagenome (GOLD analysis project Ga0065711, IMG submission 59098) | Hoatzin crop microbial communities from Cojedes, Venezuela - Epithelial fraction 12 v2 (version 2) | ecosystem: Host-associated > Birds > Digestive system > Esophagus > Crop | place...
TGACCGCCCATCACCACACATCACCTCTCCTGCCACGGAAGACCATTACGACAGATGGAGCCCGAAGTCATGGATTAAATGAACTCAATGGACACTTTAGAGTGATGATCCATAGAGTAAGGGAATGATATCTGGAGACAAGAGAAGTGGTGGTGATCAACTGGACAATGGGGGATCTGGGCATGACATAAATGGTATAGAATAAGGGGTGGATAATGTCCTGGGTTCGGCCCGGACAGGGTTAATTTTCACCGGAATCCAGGAAGGGACTCCAGGAAGGGGCACTGCTGGGCGGGCTGACCCCACCTGGCCAAACAGAGCAGGGTATTCCATACCATGTGCCGTCATGCTGGGTTCCGGCTGGGGGAAGCTGGGAGGCGGGAACTCTCTCGCGGCTCGGGAGGGCAGAGCGGCGGTTCGGTCCGAGAGAGCGGTTCTGTTTTGCTGGCTCTGTTCTGCTGGTTTGTTTTGTGTATTCCCCTTTTTCTGTATCATTGTTGTTCCTGTTCCCTTTGTTTGCTGTTCTGTTAAACTGCCCTTATCCCGACACACTGGTTTTCTGCGTATTTCTTTCCATTCTCTTCCGCACCACGGAAGGGGGAGGGGTGGCCGTGTGGCGCTTTTGTTGGCAGCTGCAGTGAAAACCAGAACACATTGGAAGTGTTTGATATCAGGTTGGACACGACTCTAAGCAATTCAATCTAATGAAAGATGTCCTTTCCCCTGGCAGGGGGTTGGACTAGATGGTCTGTAAAGGTCACTTCCAACCCAAACCATTCTGTAATTTGGATACAAACGTTAGGCATTACAGAGCAGGAAATTACATGTGATCTGGGTGCCTAACCTCTTTAGCTCTCAAGATCTGTAGCTAATAAAGATATAGTCAATAATGCAGTGGCCAACACTGACAATAATCAAAGGATATATTTAAAAGAAATTAGAAGTCTCAGCCCCTCTATTTGACCTTGACTGAGAGTGTGCCACTCAAATGTAGGTATGCATGGCTTAAATGTAAATACACAAAGCTGAACAGCTAAACCTATTAGCTCCCCTAACGTAAGGCTCCTGCTGCCTACTGTGGGTTTAGTACTGCCGGGAGGATATGCATATTGTCTTGAGATATGCATTTCTGTAAGAGCTGAGTGAGTATCTATATGTCAAAATTAAGTAAGGGCATTTCTAGTGTTTTTGGCTTCCTGATAATTTTCTCATATTAAATTTTTATATCAAATGCAGTTTTTAATCTGAAAAAAAATATTTAAATAGTCTATACCCTTTTTTATTTTTTGTTTAATTCTTTGTGTGCAGAGTTTGAAAAGTGATATCAACCTGCAAAGTTTTAGTTTTGTCTTATCAGCATTTTTCAACAAAATCACCTTAAACAGATTCAATTTTATCTTGTTGACAAGCCAGAAGGATTTCAAACAGAATAGATATAAAATACATGAAAAGACTTACAGCAATATTCTGTTTCCATTGAAACGAGATATATGATAGAAGGCTACACTGACAAAAAAAGGAGGAAAAGAGAGTAGAAGTTAACTAAGAAAAGCAAGATGATGATGGACTATGTCTTACCCACAGGTCAAGAACTGTCAAATCAGTATTAGCAGCTGAAATGAAGTACAGACAGGCATGAATCCCTCCCAGTAACCACCAGTGCCAAAAGCCATCTCAGAAAGAAATCCACACTAACATTATGCAGCTACTTTTTCCACTGACCTTGACAAAATACACTAAGCTATTTGCACTGTCTGCCACAAGAGTATAATTTCAGAAAGACAGAAAAGAATACTTGTGACTCTCAATATTACAAATCAGGAAGCAGGAATATTATTGAAAAGTTTATGATATTTAGAGACTGTGCTAAACTTAATCAATATTTTTAATATGCTATTCAGCACATTGTGCCTTTAACTTCTCCCTATGTCTCAATACTGGGGGTGGGAGGAGGGGAGTAGATTCCAAATCCACTACTTCAAAAATATATTTTTCTGATGAAAATGTAAATAATCCTGCACAAAATTCTGATCTTTGAAAATGAATTGAAATTGCCCCAAAAGAGTTAAATCAGACTTTATACCAAGTCACTGTTCTAGTATTTATTTTAATTTTTGGTTCGGTCCTCAAACAACAATGGCTGAATTAACATTATGTCATTGCCCCATGCTCACCTTTTCTGCTAGTGAATGTTCTCTCATATGAGCTACTAGTGCACGAAATAAAGATATTTTCAGATCCCAGGGAGCAAATATTAAAGTCTAGTAAATTTACACGTATTAATACATAAACAAATGCAACTACCCATAATACCATGTAAATTATCTCGATAAACTAATCATATTCCTTTCCTATGCATCTCTTGCAAATTGAAAGCAGAAAACAAGTGATGTTAAAATCCTGTCTTGTAACTCATGGACTACATGGCCTTCGAAACATCCCAGCAAGAGTTATGTGGATTTGCCTGCACATAGAATATTGCAGCTCTGGGGTTTAAAAGCATATGACTAATAAATATTTAGAAATGTGATTCAATCACCACTTGGCAAAACACTTCTGAGGTTGAAAAGAACCAGCAGCAATATTTTTATTTAACTTACAAGAAAGGAAAAAAGCAAAATACAGCTTTAAGATTTTCCTTTGTGGCTGTAATTTTGAATGTTAAGGGTTTTATATGGCACTTTAAAGAATAAAATACATAACATTTTCAGTTATAAAATCTAAACAGAGCTTTTTATTTTTTTCCTTAAAATTCAAAACTCAGATAAACTAGGTTTCTTATTAATGTTTTTTGAGACATGATATGGTTCTGAACAACCAAAACTGATAATGAATAAATAAGTATTCCAAAAGCACCTGTCTGTATAGGATCAAACTGAAATTTCATAACTCTGAATTAAATTTGGGAGTGAAATAAAAGTTTAGTTTTACTAATTTGTAAAAACAGCGTTCCTAAGACATAAAGTAATATTTCAAAATGTCATAGTTTTTAATCATTTAATTTGGCATTTTATACATATATTTTCAAAAGATATGTCACCACTACTATATCTCACTTTACAGGTTTATTATGGTGAAATGAATTTGTAGGACTTTTTATTCTTATCAGTGAAGAGAAGAAAAAACAGTAGAATTGAACTTATGACACTTTCCATATTTAAAAATTATTTTAAAAATATGAGTCTGAATGAACTGGAAATGGCCAAATTTTCTTAGAGTTCTCTATATAAGCACTTACATCAATATTAACTACAGCGAAGCTAAGAATCATGTGGAACATGCACTAATCTCAAAGTTTATATGGAGGAGATTTTTCTTTTCCACGAAGTTGATAGTATATAATGGCACTGGACAGAACATAATGTTCACTAAAATATTTTTCAAGATAAGAGCTTTGAAGGCATAAGTAGTGCATGTTGGCTGATATTTTTAAAATCTAGACTAGATAACATCTAATAGGATAAGCTGAATTATTTGCATGTACTCAGAGGACTAGTTCAGTCTTAAAATTACTTTGTCCATGTACTAGTCACACTAACATTGACATAGTCTGAATTTCTGTTACTCCTCAGAATGCTTTTAGTCAAATATGGCCTTGCTGTTTAAATAGTTTCTGTGGTCATTGACCTATCTACTGTCTTTTGTCAAAGAAAAAGATGTTAGCAAGAGTTGTCTTGAAGCAGAGGAAAAAACATGCCTGTTTGTATGAAGAATTAAAGGCAAGAGACACTAAAATCTGGCAGTATAATTTGTGGAAGAATGAAAGTATCTCAGCTCAGGGACTCAGATTCCAGGCTTTGGAAAAATACTTAAAATTAATCTGCATTTTTCAGAAAAAATTGCAATTGTAGATGTTAAAAAAGGAATTTATGCACAAAGAAAAGATCAATAAGCTTTGATATCATTTATTAGCCATGACTCACAATATCCTTAGATACTGGAAACTAGTAAACAAGAAATGTTGTCAATATTTTTTTATGCATTGTCTCATACAACTTGAGACAAACAGATATTGCGAAGGCACCATTTCATGAAGCCTATTTCTCTGTTCCAGTAATATAACTGAGATTTCCTGCCTACTATAAATCTGTATTTTCACTCAAGGATTTGATTTATAGATGTTACTTCTTGAAAGGAGACAGCCTCTGTGATGCATTTAGTACATTATCTAAACCACTTCTTTTCACTATTTCCACTGGTTTGGTTTTGTTTGTTTGTAAACCAAAACAAAACAGATCAACATGTTAGTAGTATTTCATCAGTTATGGGAATGTGTAACTCAAATGTTTCCACAATGTCCTTTCGCATTCTCTCACTAATTCATATTTTCCTAATAATTTCCTTTTTCTCTTAATTGATGTGCAGGAAATAAAATCTAATTTAAATTGGGAGTAATAGATCTTATCAAACTGTAAAAATTGTATGAAGATAAATAAGAAGTTAAAAAAAAATTTCTAGTGTGTATTTCAAAAGAGAAGAGAATGTTAGAAAACTACTCTCCTTACTTTACCCGTGTTCTTTAACCATGTATTCTTGCAGTTAATAGAAAAAGAACAAACTACATCAAACAAGTATAAGCTTTGATCTTTATTAACAAAGCTCAGAAGTCCATTGCAATTTATGTCAAGATAAATATGTTCAGCCACAAATCAAAGCCACAATACTTCTTTGCTAGTCCAGTCTTTCAACCTTGGAAGAAACATCTAATTCTATCATATTATAAGACATTTGGCTCTGGAAGCATCAGTTCTAGTGCATTTACATTGTATTTTAAAAACAGAGAACTTTGGTCATGTCTTAGTGCAGAGCTGTCATCATAATGTCTGCAAGAAACATAAATGTTTTTCTATTGCTAACTCAGAAAAAAATGTTTAGGCTGGCTATTGTTTTAAAAGTCTAGTTTATTGATAATACATCACAGATAACTTGATAAGTTTGCATAGAAACCTTTGAACAATTTTATATTATTTTACAAGATGGAGTTAAGTTTTCATTCACACAAATTAGTTGAGGCTACATTTCAGCATGAAGACAAAGTGCACAGTTGTTACAAAATAATTTTAGATGTTTTGTAAAAGAAAGAATAAACTATGAATGGGACTAATCTCTATTGATTCACTAGTGCAAAGGAGAGAAGATTCAAACAGTGATTCTTCTAAACCCAATTTCCTCATTTCATTCCCAAATTTACATTTTCACAGAGGGCTTACTAAGTAATTATCTGTTTTGTTCCTGGAAAAAATCACGATATTCCTCTACTGTCAGATGCTGCTTTAGGAGTGGCCCGGGGGAATGAATAAATCCATTTTGCAAGGAAAACTCTTCAACTTCCTTTTTCAGTATTGGTTTTACACTGAATCATAGAAAAATCTCATACTTCAGAGAAAAAGTCAGAATATCCAAGCTGTTAAAACAGTGGACTAAAGACAACCAGGATTTTACATTACTAATGGCGTAATTTTATCTGAATTTTCTTAGTCTCACTCTGAACATGACTGGGCCCCCCTGAGAACTTAGCAGGGTATCTGTCTACGTAAGTGTGTCTTGCAGTTTAAGAGACATGTGTGTTGCCACTTTCCTTCCACCCTCCCAAACTAGATATTTCCGAATGTGATCAGAAGCTTAGCATTAAATATTTCAGGAACTTTAACCCTTAGCAGAAAGATAGAATTTTTAATTCCTTAAGCTTAAATAATGTTGGGAAAGAGACAGCCTGGCTAACTATCCTAACTCAGACACCAAAATTCTGACTAAAATTAACATTTAGGCAAATTCTGGCTCTTGCAGTATCCCTGTCTTCAGAATTTTCTCTAGCTATTTTAGCAGAAATATTTGTGTATGAGTACCGTATTTAAGTATCCAGGCAGTTTTTACACCTAAGGAATTAACTCCATATGAATTAGTTTCCTGCATCAGCATGTTCTTTGTCATTCATTGCTGATCCTTTCTTCATATTGCGTTCTCCACTTCAGCTACGGCAGACTGAGACACATGTTCTTCATATAGTGTATAAATATTAAAATTCAGCTTAGGCTCAGGCATGAATAATACAAGAAAACTATAAGAGAAGCCCCTGGACATAGCTTAACAGATGAGGTAATAATCTGAGTTCTGGGGAAAAAAAGGAATTGTACCTCAAGGGAAAGCTATCAACTACTTTTGCTAACAAAAGAAATCACTACAGCTGAACATAGTTTTACAGTTTTATCTGTAAGCACAAGCAGCTTTCTGAATATATTTTGCAAAGTTTACCAAAAGGGAGAAAAGTAGGTGTGGGAGGAACTGTTAGCTCGTTCTGTTTCAAAGGGAACTCATTACATAGACGTAACAGGTGCGCTTGACCGCTTGACCAGACTGGCAGTGGATTGGTGCATCCTCTGAAGGAGGTAAAGACCTGAGCCGCAGATGGGCCAAGAACTCCTCTAGTTTCAATCTGTTCTCTGAAAACCCACAAAGGAGCACAGTGACACAGTAAACATTGACGCATATGAGCTTGGAACACCAATCATCTAATCAACTCATGAATAGAGTGTGGCTTTTCCAAGAATCATTTATCAAGGAACAAGGAAAATTGTAGGTACAAGGAGTCTCCTTCATACCCTTCCCATGGCATTAAACTTGACTACGAGCCAACCACTTTATCTCATAAGAGCCTAAGTGAGCCTTCTTTGAGCTCTCCCTGCTAGGCAGCATGGCTGCATGGTGGTGATACCTCCTTGAGCTGGGACACCCTTAAAGGTTGCTCCTCAAGGCAGATGGGTTTTTCACCAGTGACAGATCTTTGTTAAGCAGCAAATAACATACATAACCCTGTTGTATGCTAACTTTGATTTTGCCTTGGTAATTTTGTATGCTGATTTTATATTAATGAAACATTAATCTGTAATCCTTTAGATGTAAACCATTGATGAAGTCTGGGGCTAAGTCTGGATCCAGCTGCACCTAGACTCCTCTCTGAGAAGGAATTTAGAAAGCAAGGGGGTCCATTCCGAATCTTATGACTCAATGACAGGGTCTTCCTTACCTTTTTGTCTCTGGTCTCTGTGAGTCATTCTATCCTGAGTGTAACTCAGTTTTCCTTTGTATGTTTCTTCCATGTAGTAACTAATAGAGTGAGCTTTGCCATTGAATTTCATTAAGTCACACTTTTGCAACATCAGACTAAAACCACTTTTGCTAATATTTTTTGACAGTGGTTCTTTAGGAGATCCTAGATCACTCATTTGTGACAAAGTGGCAGAGTTGGCAGGATCCTAAATCAGGATTGATGACAATAGTGTAACTGAGTGTAATCTTATTTCATATTTTTTTCTTGTAAATAAATGCTTTTTATCTCTAATTATATGTGTCATTTTAAGCCTAGTGAGTACTTATCATGCTAATGGTAGGGAGACACAAAGGACATGACTCAGAATATGGTGGCAATGAACTGACAAAAATCATGCTATATCACATGTTGGAACCAAGGTTATCTTCTTGCTCCACATTAAAAAGAAAGAGGACTTCCTCGCTCCTTTCAATTCTGAAATAGTGTACAGATTGAAAAGCTGCTTTCCAAAACAGCATTGTGCTACCAGCTAAGAATTTTGACTGTTTAAAAAAAATGCCTGTTGATACTGTTCAGTACTTTTTCGGCACTTGTGAGAATTCTGTCTGGTACTTAAGGGTGTTGGTGAAAAGAAAGTGGGATTGACAAACCCCCCTTTCTCCTTTAGTTCCTGTGGTACTAAACTTTATCCTACACACAATTTTTATTTTGTAAGTTTATTTGCTTGACTTTGCTATGATCAAAAGAAGATTCTTACAATGTAGAGAAAAGGTGGGAGATTCTTGAGATAATGAGGGAACCCACTTGCAGCAGGAAGCCTAAGAAAGGGTAGAGAGAAAAACACTTTCCCAGGGACTTAGAGGAGACTAAGCAGAGAATCACAGAATAGAATCACAGAATCACAAGAAAGAATAAAACTTGTTGGAATAGGAAACAAAACCAGAGTTCTACAAAGAAAAAATACAGAAATAAAATGTAAGGGAGAAATATATTTTAAAACTTTTCCGATATAATCTGTCTGATACAGAAATTCCATTTTCTCGATGTAAAAGGCTGTGTCTTTTAATAAGTGTATGTTTTAAAACTGTTTACTTCTGAAGATGTCTTCAGTATTTTTCATCATCCCAGCTTAAAAGGAAAAGGTAGAGCATTTCCACTTGCATCTCCAAACAAGCTGGCACTCTGTTAAAATAATAACCATACTAAATAATACTAAATAATAATAATTTAAAAAACCTTATGAAATTGCTAAAAAATTTATTTGTCTTGCTGAATATAATACTGTAATCCATTAAACAGAACAAAAATAAGTAGTGTGACATAGAAAAGGGGACTTTTAAGGCAGCTGGAGATGGCTGCACACTTAGCCCTTTATACTTCTAACCTTTCAACATTTTAGGCAGCTGATGACACCCAGACATTTAGAACCTTCCCCTTGCAAACATTGCAGAAGAGAATCAGCCTACAAAAGGCGGCCTGCTTAGTGCTTGAAAGGTGTTACGGACTGAAAGGCAGTATGCTTGGTGTTTGAAAGGTGTTTTTGACTGATATATATTGGTTGTGAAGCCATGTATGCACTCTGCAAGGGGTTCCAAAGAGCATAGATTCAAAGGGCTATTAAGATATATCTTTCAAGGTAATCTTTTCCAGTGGATACGCCTATTTTTAATGTAGTGACCTCAGTTCTTTTTTGCCATCATAGCTGGAAGACTTGTGTGGAACGTTAGTAACTTTTCATTTATAACAGAGTTTGGAATGGTGTTGTCTCGCAACTAGTAGAAGCCATTGTCAGTTTTGCGGGCACCATCTCTAGACAGTGATCATCATAGTTTGTGTTCTCTCTATAAAGCTTTGTTGTTGTTAACACCTTTATTCTAGTATTTCATTTGGTTACTCCATGCTATACATTTATTTTTCTGCATGTAAAATGATGTATAGCAGCACGTTTGACAGCTATGTTGGATATACTCAACTTCAACAAGCTTATTAATAAAAGGTTTTGGGCATATAACCAGTCATGGCATTTATCATTCGCACTTTTCATGTAATTTTATGTTAACTTTGAGTTAGAATTTTAAAATTATTCCTAATAATCATCCAATGTTATCTCCTAAAAAAAATCATATTCATAGTACTGTTCCTGCATGCGTATTTATGACAAGAAAACCTCACTGCCAAGTATGTGAAAAGTCTGTATTTTAGAGATACTAATTATTGGAGAGATGTATTTCACTGGAACCAATGACAGAAATAGAAGTCTTCTGTTCAGACACGAAATATAGCTGACATCTAATGTAGATGTATATAATATTATTTTTTTAAATTCTCATTTAACATTAGCAGTGTGGTCCCTTTAAATGCCCAGCAGCTTCTCAGATCCAATTTCAAAAATCCCTGCAGGAATTCCTGTCTATATAGCCTGAAATGTGTAGCAACCTGTATTTCTCCAAAACTTTTTTTTTCATAAGAAAATAAATATTTTTATTCAGTAAAAACTGAATGACAAATAATACATGTTGCATGTCTGCCATATACAGATATACCTTTACCTGACACATGGTAAGCAATTTTACACAAATCAACATTTGCTTTAGCTGAATAATTTATTTGTTTTGGTATCAGCAGTGAATAAATTAATCTTATTATAGGATATTTCTTAGATTAGGGGTTAAGTTCATCCGAGGACTAAGGTGAATAAAATGCAGGTTAGCACATCTTACTGTACCAAACTACAGTGTTCTATACAGCTTTTGCACAAGCTGAAGCATCCAAATCATGTCAGAATCTTAATTTTGAAATTCATCTAGCACGCTGAAGTTTCCGAAACGTGCTGCTTGCTTATCTCTGGAATTGTAGTTTAGGAAAACTGCTGGTGTCAGCTAAAGGGTAAAAGAGATTAGGATTCAGAAATTACTAATTTTTCTAAATTACTATTATACTCATGGTATGCCGCCACTTCATTATCCTGCATTAACATTTCCTACATAGTTACTGAACTATGAAAACCAGTTAAAAGTTTGCCAGAAGCTGATAGGTTTGACAGCATACAATAAAACTAGTTTCTCTAACAGGACTTGTTATTGAAACATCAACAAGCACCAGCCAACAAAAATGACAGCAGCAACACAAAAAGAACATTAGCTGCTTGTCAGTATCATGCTTGATATTAAATGTTGTAATCACAACATCTCTGTTTCTTGCTTCATTTAAATGGTATAACTGGATTTCTATGGGAGGAGGGGGTTGTCTATTTCTTTCACTCAGTAGTATCTGATCATTTCCTAACCTAAAATTAATATTTTATTATCTAATTATTAAAATAATTGTAGGAAGAATCATATACTTTACCTCTGTATTGAGGCAACATCGTACAGCCAAGATTATAATGAAGAATACAAAATCTTGTAAATCATTAGGGAAAAAATCCCAGCCCATAAACGAACAAAAAAACCTACCCCAAACCACAACCTAGAAACTTGAGATAATTTTGTTGAAGAAGTGTTAATAAATATTGAGAATACTTTTTGCATCTGTGTTTATAATTTTGACATTTTCTTGAGGTATAGTATATGCCCAGAAAAAGTGTGTTGGAATGTTGCATCATTTATTCCATGATCTGTGGGTCTGTGTCATTTTGGTTTGGAGAAGTAGTGTGGTTTTGGCATGAATCCTCCTGCCATCCGCAGTTATAGCTTATCAGTCCAGCTTACAGAGCACATTTTATGTGTGTGAACTAGACTCTATTTGGAGAAAACTAAACCAGGAGCTCCTGTTCAGGTGTTTACCAAGTTCAGTCCAGTGCCCAGTGGAAAAGAAACAAAACAGCTTTGAACAACATTCACAGAGGGGAAATTCAGGTTAGGACACCAGACTAGAAAGAGTTTGAAATAAACCCCCTGGTATACATGTGGAGCATGAGCATCAGCTGCTGATGCCCCAGACAAACTGTATGTATGTCCTGTGACAAAATATTGCTAGCATAAACAAAATCTGGACAATTTTTTTCCAACAGCATAACTTATGCTTAAAGTGATCAGAAGATATTTGTTTATGAATGCCTTAAGTATAAGCTTGTGTGGCTAATGTGCCTGCCTTCCACTGTCTGATTCAAACTATAAGTTGTAGATACTATAAAAATATAGATAGCAAAGGATCACATTAACACATAGAGTAAAACTCACTAAAATTGGAAAAATACAAGACTTGTGTGACCTTTAATATGGGAAAGTGATGAGATACATCATGATAAGAAAACTACTGAAGAAACTAATTATGTGATTTATATGATCTCCTATAACTTTAACTGAACTTCCTGACTTTATAATAGTTATCTGCTGCTGATTTATTGACCTAAACATTGTATTTCTTCATATACTGTTTCAAAATTTATTTTTTCTTACAATAGTAGAATTAGAGTATATCCAATGGATGTTAACAGCCTGACCTGTAATAAACTACTCACAAAAGAAATTTCTGCTTTTGACTGACCTTAGATATGTGGTGATTCAATGAAGTCTTCAAATTCCATACGCTCCCAAGACCCTCCTATATGAAGAGCTATACCTGTAAAAAAACAGTAAAATAAGCCACTCTTAATTTTCTTCTTTCTGGTTTAAATTGGTTCTTTCCCATATCATTTAAATGTTGTTTTCATTCCAACAGCTTCTACGATATGGGAACTGAGTACTAGAAAATATCCCTGGGTGTGAAAACTTCGTAACAAGCTCATAGCTATAAAGAGAACATGTCCCCAGCTACAACCAGTGATACTGATCATAAAAACTTCTGATTGGTTTCCTCTGCTTTACCTCTGTCTGGTACCTCTGAACCTCTGTGCCTCACGCTGATGCCACTAGACCATGAACAGACACCAGTGTCAGTGTAACAATAGCAGGATGCTTTCTCTCTCTGTTGGATGTTCCCTCACCAGAGAAGGAAAGCAACCTGCACCTCCCTCCCAGTCCTTCTGACCATAGAGGGAGATTTGACTTTTAGGATATGGTCAGAACAACTGATGTGATTTAAAATTCTGCTCCAGGTATGTTGATCAAGCACAGAGCTACACAGCAGGTGCCCCCATTCAGACCTGGTTACATTATTTTAATATTTTATTGTCCTTTTTCCTATTTCCTGATGATCCTTTTCTCTCTCCTCATAGGCCCCTTTCTCTGCCCTAATATCCTCCCCAATAAACAGAATACCTCTAATGGATTTTTCTCATTTGTACCGGTTTTGCTACAGCCACACCCAAATTTGCTCTTTCCAATGTGTCTTCTAACAGGAATCTCAGCTTTACAGGTTTTACTGATAATTTACCTAAGTGCTGCTAGCCTTGCAAGGCTCTGCTCCTCCAGTGCTCCCATGTTCCCACCCAGTTAAAGTAATGTTGCAGTAAATTGTATCATAACAACATACTTCCTATTGAATCAGTGACCTCACTGATTCTAATAAAATGTTTAGTCATTAAAATGTAGTAATGGAGATTGTGTAGATATTGGCTCTGGTTTTCTTCTTTTTCAGAACTGCTCGCGCTGGTAAGGACAGTCAAGAGCCTTGTGGTAAAAGAGACCTTTATAACATGAGTTTAAAAAATATGGTCAGAATCTGTCAGACATATCTAAACAGAACTAAAACTAGTTGATTCAACTTGCCATATCCCACAAGTCCAGTGTTGTTATGTATCTGCCACTGCACTTCATTTCTGAGCTTTGCACTGATTTATGCAGGTCTATGAAGTAGATGATATTGAGAACATACAGGATAATGTGTTATACTAAAGGCTTTATTCTTTAAAATAATTTTAAATCTTATTAATCATTCATGAGTAACATGTGTTTAAGATCCTATCTCCAAATTCCTCATTTTCAAACTCCTACCTGCCTGACCCATGCTGTACATTACAGTAAAGTCATTTACTGTGTTAAAGATGAAGATTCCTCACGAGAAAAGTTTCTTTCAACTTTACAAGCAAAAAGACAGAATCAGAAGCAACATCTAAAGGTTCCTTGAGAAGCTTTGTATTGTATATATTTTTTGAAATCCAGTTGTTTAAATATTTTTTTTTTTTAGTAAGATGCAAGTAACCTTAAGGAAAGATTTGGTTTAGAATTCAGACATCTCAATCATTCTTTAAGTAATGCAGCATCACCATATTGCATAATCTCATGTTATTGATTTTGCCACATAAAAGAAATCAATATTTAGCAACTTCCTCACAATTACAAAGTCTTTCCTTAAAGTTTCATCCAAATAGGTCATGTATTTTTTGAACTACAAACAAGCTATGCTACATAAATCAAATCCCTAGACAGGATTAGAAAATAATGAATGCTTTTCCTAATAATTTTCAACCAAGATCTTCTTTAACCATTAACAGACAATTTTCTTAACTGAGATTTTTTGTCTCTGCTTCCTGTTACCCCATAATAGTAACACAGAAGGGACATCTAAACACAGAATTCCTCCTTCAGCTTCCTATCCATGCATTCCTGAGTCCAATTCCAATCTACTGCTGAGGCCATTCCAGGACTTTCCGGTGCTGCCTGGCAGCTACTGGTGGGATGCCAGTGCCCCGGCATCCAACTCCAGGAAACTCAGTATTGGTTTTGTATATTTTGTTTTATTTCTCTTATTACTAATATTATTAATGTTATAAGTGTTATTAGTAAAGCTGTTTTTGTATTAAATTTATAAGTCTCTCTCCCTTTTCCTCCTTTTTTCCCTTCCTCTGGTGGGAGGGCCGGGGTTAATAGAGAGCATCTGCCACTTTATTTTTATTGTCACCCTGATCTAAATGGTGACAACTTGACAGAAAGATATCTGCATTAGAAAATTGACATCCTTCTACGAGATTCGTCTTTGAAATGCCAGAATGCAGCACAAGGCACTGTAAGAAAATAGGTCTGGAAACCTAGTAAGCAGAGGTTACTGGATGATTTTTCAGTAGTTTAGAACAAAACTAAGAGTGCTTTTACAGAAGCTATTTTAATTTCTATGGTAATTATGTGAAAATTACTGCTTCTAGTATACTCCTTTTTAAATCTATGTGATTTCTTTGTTTTCACTATACAGATTCTCTGTTCTTTTCTTGTTAACAAAATGTAACTGATTGGTCAAATCTGATAAGACTTATTCAGACTGGATGCCTCTGCCAAACCACATAGGTCTCACCATCCAGCTAGACAAGAATAAATGTGTTCATTACAAACAAGAGAAAAAAATCTATTTGCTTTTGCATGAGACACTGAAAGTCATATAATATTATAAATTTTGTGAGGATATGATCACCAAGTGAAAAGTGAAGAACAGCAAAGGAGATCCAGCAGTCCTGAAGTTCAGACAACTGGAACACATAAATGGAGTCCTTCAAAAATTAATGAGAACCTATTGTCAAAAAACATTTTTATGAAGCTGCATATTAATTTTTTTATTTCATTTCTTTCTAAATGTGGCAGCACACATACCATGGTTGCTATTACAAAATGTTTTAAGATATCTCATAATTATGATTTAATCCCATACATAGGTATGTCTCTTCGATCCCATTCTACAATTTAAGAATTAGGTGCTAGAGTACCTCAACTTCAAATATCCTATAAATATAACTGCATTAAAAAAAATGACACTGCTATTTTGAAGTCTGACAGTTTTGCATTCATAATGAATCTGCTTTGAATTACCAAAGACTTAGTTTCTGACCATACTCATGGTTTTGAATCTTCCCTTGAAGGTCTGGTGCGTGATAGAATTCAAAGGGTTGTTTAACATTTCTACTTATTTGATCAAGACAAGTCCAGTGCAAACATTGATCCGGTGTAGAACTGTATGTTGAAATTACTATAACATTGCTACAATGTTATTATGAAGGTACTATCATTAAACTGCAAACTAGAATATAACTGCAGTCACTCTATAGAACGATGACAGCAGGCAGAACTGAAAGGATCCCTTGTGCCATGGTCACAACTTTATATTTTTTTGTGATGGTATCAGGAGATAGTGGTTAGTAAAAGAAGTGCAGCATGAAGACTTTTCCACCTGATAGAAGATTCCATCTATGACCAATTGCAGTCACATCCCTTAATATCATGCTAAACATCCAAAGTAATACCTGACTATGTCCTTTTCAAAGGTCCTTACATTCCTTTTAGGTTTTATTTAGATCTTCATCTGCCACTTCTTTTGAATTAAAATCTCTAATTTTACTCTGCGGTTCTGACATTTTGTGTTTTCTCTACTATTATTCACATAAGTAGACTTACTCAATACGATATGATGTTCTGATGCAGGAAATGTATTTTTTCTCCAAACTACGCTAGATTAATATTTCTATTGAAATCAGTGGAGTTAGGAATTGTGAAAAGATTCAGATGAGAAATAGAATCTTGCTCACTATAAAAAAACATGTTATTTCATACACATTATAATACTAAAGTTTGGATTTTTAAAAGGATTTAAGCCACCAAATTGCAAGTGATTTTAGATTCAAATTCCCAACTCTGACTGCAGTGTTTTTACAATACTTAATCTAAATAGTAGGAAAAAGTGGCCAAAAATATACCTAGACAACTATAAATTGGTAAAACTCATAGTCTGGATTCAGAATGGGGAGGTAAGTGATAAAGAATTTGCATGTTATTTTCTGCCAGTGTGTTCTCCAAGAAATAATGATTGAGTACTCATGCAGAATACTGGGGAAAGGATTTCAACATGACTAAGCAGGAGAGCCCAGCACTTTATATTATTAAGCTGCAGCTCATTTGCATGTTATTGTCAATGACAGCTTTGAAATCTAGCTCTAATGAAACTGCTTGCTTTTTTTGTCTTTGCCACCTCTCCTCCAGACCAAAGATTCGTTGTTCTGTTCCCTGAACTACTTTTATAACCTCATTTATTTTTTGATTATCTTCTCCTCTGTAAAATCAAGCTTGTTAAATATGTGCTCTGGAAAAATGTTGACACTTTCCTAAATTTCCTAATATCTGCCATGATTTCTTGCCCTGCCTTGGTGATTTGCACTGCTCTTTTCCAATTTTGTTTTTAAAATATTTCACGATGATATGTCTAAGACTTTGAAACTGTCTTTTCATATGATTGATTTGATTGGCTTTTTTCATTGTGTCACTTAAAAATTCTATCCAGACGGATTCAGGTTCAGCATGCAAAATATTTTCTTTTTTAACCAAGCTTATCACATATATAGGCATTTTATGTGAAATGTCAGGAGGCTGTGTTACATAAAAGATGAAAATGTCCTTTGAGAATGTATCACATAAATTGATTTGTTTTGCATTGAAAATGAAGAAGATACACAAATAACTTTTAAACTCTCCTTTATAAATTTTCTTGCATAATAGGCATTATATAATTGAATTGAATAATATAGAAATTGAAAACTGGTTATAAGTAATGATCACATTTCCTACAGGGGTCAGAAGCCAGTAACTTCCAGTTTTCTCAGAACGAGCTCAGAAAGTTGAGCATTTATGAAAACATCTTTATTTCCTTGTTATCATTCATGTTATAAAAAACCAAATGCATTTCCTATGTCTGAGATGCTTGTGCATATTTTAACTTCATTTTTGTCTCTGGAATTGAAATCCATTTCTTCACTTAGTGTTCTGCCTCATATTGTAGTTCCTTGCCTTAACTAACATCTTCAGTAGTTGCATTTTTACCAGAGGGAAGAATTCAAGAGCCTTTGTACTGTAGAAAGGTACTGATCAGCCTTACAAAATGCGTATTTGTACTCTAACTCAAAAACACACCAAGCCTCATGTATAAGTCATATATTGTTCATATAATAGGTATTGTTCATATAGTAGGTATTTTTATATCTCAGCTGAACATGTGCAAATCAGTGTGTTACTCCTTTTGTGTTCACATATTCATCAATTGCCCTCATTATTTATAAGAGATTATCTTGTCCAGATACACCTTGTCAGATTGCAGTGAAAGGAAATACAGTTCCCTGTAGAGATGGCTTTGTGAGTGTTTTTGAAATTCTGCAGGAAAATAAGTGGCATTCTTCATACTTGAAGTACAGTTCATGCTGCTTTGATTTGGCAGATTACTTCCTAGCTCTTGCTTTGCCAGAGAGTTTGTATTTCGATTATTACACGCTGAAGATCTCATTGTATAAGTAAATCTTACCTGTGAGGATATCAGTCTTTACTTCTGTCCTCTGTGTGTTCTCAGAGCATAATTGAGCACTAATTTCATTAGTGTCTTTGAGCTCATTCTTCGTCTTAAACAGAAGTGGAGGGACAGTAGGCTTTCTATATATGCCATTGTATATTCCATATTTTCTTTTTCTTTTTTTTTTTTCCTTGCTTGCTTCTTCCACATGTCTAGGAAGAGGGTAAGGCTTAAAAGCAGGAGATTGAACATCCTCATCTACATGCATCTACACGTCTACTTCATATACAGTTGTTCTTGAATCCTCTCTAGTAGAAGTGGAAAAAAGACGTTAGCCTATAAGCATTCATCTGAAATGTTTTATAAGTCTGCTTTACAATGAGATTAATTGAATTTACTTCTCTACTCTTACTAAGAAAATATATTAACTTGCTCTAATGAAGGAAAAATATAGTACGAAGCAAAACTTTTTCACTTTTGAGTAAGCAAAGATGTAAGAATAATTTTAAGACCTAGACATTTACTTTTCAAGTGAATTGCTTCTCTAACAGAAAATGATAGGATCTTGGGATGAGTTTAACAAAATAGATACAGCTGTGTGTAGAAAATGGAACAGTGATGAAATGTAGGGAAATTAAGTTAACTAATGTTACCACCTTGAAGCAGGCTGTTCTTGAAATGCTATGTATTTAGATTTTTGCATAGCAAGCTTGTCCATATCATGAAAGGCAATTGCATTTGTCACATTGTTCACAATGTAATGAAGCATGCATATAAGCATCTGCCCTGTGATAGAGCAGCATTGAATATTAATGTGGTCAATGACTTCTTGTGTTGAACAAAAATTCCAGAAGACAAACAGTGTTAAGTGTGTACAGTGAAGGCAAAGTCTATGCTCATCTGTGCTTTACTTCTAGAAAAAAGTAACCATGGTTGTTTTTTTTCAGGTTGCCATGGTTTAGGTATTTTTACTCTTTTGTAGCAAAGAAAGTTTAAAAGACTTTCAGCAGTACCCTACTAAGTCCAAAGTGGAAATTGTGTGTCAATTTCCTTTTATCCATATGCTTTTCTCTGTCCCTGTCCTCAGTGGAGCTAGCTTTTTAATACAAATGCGTAGATATCTTGCAGTTTCTGAAGTCAAAATAATAAGACTCTAGATTCATTACAATACTTAACTCTTTACATTATCGTAACTGAAAGACAAATCCTGTCTGAAATTTCTCATTTTTCCTTAAAAAAATTTGTTTTAATTTTTAGGGTTGAAAAAAGCAAGAGGAAGACATGAAAGATTTTAATTCATGGCTGCTATGGATGATTTTAGTAGAAACTTTAAAAAGCAATTTAAAACAAAATTTCTAATGTAAGCCAGGTAGGCAGTTTGAACTATGAAATTTTATCAACAATTGTAGCATAACAAAATTCAGATGTGCACATACATAGAGTAATACAGAATCTGATCTTAATTCACACATGTTGAAGGTAGTTAAAGTGGGATGCCATCTCACTTTAGATATCTACAGTGATTTCATATGTATGTTAACCACCTTTGACTTCCTCTGCAGTCAATGCAGAAAAATAAGTATGTTTCAATTGCAATTTTTCTCAGTAGTTGTTAGAAAAATGTCTATTTTATGCTGAGAAAATTGCAGACATGACTTTTCCATTGGCAGCAAAGAGTACACAGAGTGACATCCATACATATATTTTAAAGATTTCCACTCCTAATCAGATTAATCCTACCTCTGTAACTTTGTCCGGGCTTTCTATAATATCAATGGATTTACAGAAAGTCAGCAAAACCATGGTCTCTTTAGATGATTGGCATAAAATCTGTGGAAGGGATGACCATATTCAGTAACTCTAAAGAGTGTCCTCCAGTAGCTAGAACCCTAGATCGTGCTAGAGATCATTGAGTAGATATTCCATTCATTCACCACTTTACTACTCACCTTCATTCGTTTTATGCCTTCAACTTCACCATTTAAATGCCATTGAAATTAAGAGGGTTGAATTGGTATAATGGAGAGAAAGACTTGAATGATAAGCTATTACTTATAGACAGACTTGAATGATCAGCTACTACTTATTATCCCCTCTACACTGCCCTAGTGAGGCCTCATCTGGAGTACTGTGTCCAGTTCTGGGCTCCCCAGTTCAAGAAAGATGAAGAGCTACTTGAGAGAGTCCAGCGGAGGGCTACGAGGGTGATGAGGGGA
>Ga0065711_1005699_pt1 | contig 19400 bp, 13 predicted proteins | sample Hoacrofraction12_FD_59098 | JGI IMG/M metagenome (GOLD analysis project Ga0065711, IMG submission 59098) | Hoatzin crop microbial communities from Cojedes, Venezuela - Epithelial fraction 12 v2 (version 2) | ecosystem: Host-associated > Birds > Digestive system > Esophagus > Crop | place...
TGACTGGCTGGGTAGATGAAGGGAGAGCCGTGGATGTTGTCTACCTCGACTTCAGCAAGGCTTTTGACACTGTCTCCCATAATATCCTCCTAGGGAAGCTCAGGAAGTGTGGGCTGGATGAGTGGTCGGTGGGGTGGATTGAGAACTGGCTGAATGGCAGAACTCAGAGGGTTGTCATCAGCAGCGCTGAGTCTAGTTGGAGGCCTGTAACCAGTGGTGTCCCCCAGGGGTCAGTACTGGGCCCAGTCTTATTCAACTTCTTCATCAATGACCTGGACGGAGAGTTAGAATGTACCCTTAGGAAGTCTGCTGATAACACAAAACTGGGAGGAATGGTGGATACACTGGCAGGCTGTGCTGCCGTTCAGCGAGACCTGGACAGGCTGGAGAGTTGGGCAGAGAGGAACCTGATGAAATTCAACAAGGGCAAGTGCAGGGACCTGCACCTGGGGAAAGAACAACCCCATGCACCAGTACAGACGTGGGGCAGACCAGCTGGAGAGCAGCTCTGCAGAGAGAGACCTGGGTATGATGGTGGATGACAAGTTGACCATGAGCCAGCAGTGTGCCCTGCCTGCCAAGAAGGCCAATGGGATCCTGGGATGCATCAAGAGGAGTGTGGCCAGCAGGTCGAGGGAGGTTCTCCTTCCCCCTCTACTCTGCCCTAGTGAGGCCTCATCTGGAGTACTGTGTCCAGTTCTGGGCTCCCCACTTCAAGAAAGACGAGGAACTACTGGAGAGAGTCCAGCGGAGGGCCACAAGGATAATGAGGGGACTGGAGCATCTGTCCTGCGAGGAAAGGTTGAGGGAGCTGGGCTTGTTTAGCCTGAAGAAGAGAAGGCTGAGAGGGGACCTTATAAATACTTATAAATATCTCAAGGGTGTGTGTCAGGAGGATGGGGCCAAACTGTTTTCTGTGGTGCCCAGCAGCAGGACAAGAGGCAATGAGCACAAACTGAAGCATAGGAAGTTCCGTCTGAACATGAGGAAGAATTTCTTCCCTCTGAGGGTGACGGAGCCCTGGAACAGGCTGCCCAGGGAGGTTGTGGAGTCTCGCTCTCTGGAGACATTCAAGACCCGCTTGGACGTGGTCCTGTGCAGCCTGCTGTAGGAGACCCTGCTTTGGCAGGGGAGTTGAACTAGATGACCCACAGAGGTCCCTTCCAACCCCTAACATTCTGTGATTTTGTGATTCTGTAATATTTATCCCCTCTCAGATTTAGTTAAAATGGGTCAGATTCAAAAACTATTGGTAAAGAAATAGCATGCATACACACAAGCAAATACATACATGAAAATATATCTACAAATTTTTTTTTTTAATTGTGAGGAAATCTGCTTAAAATACTGTCTAGCAGAATGAGATATCCCTCCATCAGTCGTAGTGAACACGTGTACTCCTATTTCATTAATAATTCCAGGAAATAATAGTAATTTTTGTAGTAGGAAAGTTAATCTGTCAGGATTATAGTATTCAAAATGAGCTGCAAAGAGAAGGAAAGAACCATAAACGATAAATACATGTAAACTAATTGCTGGTTTTATTTTATCAAGCCACAAAAATGTAGAATACTCAGCTCCAGGGATTCTAAATGGATTGAACAATATTTTTTTTAAGAAATCTTTCATTTGTTTTATTCCAGGATAATGAGTAAGTGCCCCCAGGACAGTCTTCAAAGAGATAATACATCTCAAGAGCTGATTTCCTTTTTCTGGCAACGTATTCTAACTGTAAAAGTATTTGGATTAAGCAACCAGACTGACTGGCTGTCAATACTGCAAAGCAACTTTACAAAGCTGCCTTAGCTGCACTGCTCAGCCACAGCTATCTTTCAATATTCAAAACTGGCAGTTGTATTTTCTTCTCATGTGAAAACAAAATTTTCTCTTCAGTCTTCAGAGAGCAACAAACCCAAGCAGTGGGCTGCTCGGGAATCCAGAGATTTGTCCCCCTCAAAGCCTTGGCTTCCATCGTGGCTTCCAGCACTCACAGAGGGGACGGTGTGGGGCATCCGGACCATCACAAAAACGTTAGTGATCTGCCCCTTTCTGCAGGAGGGAAAGAGAACATCTAGAGTTCATGGCAGACTGTCAGCAAGCTGAAGAGCAATTTTTTTTTTCCTTTCAATTTCGCGTGTATAATGGAGTTAGGGGCTCAGAGCTTGCTGAGCATGAATGGAAGGTGGGCTCCCAGGGAACTCAGTAGAAGAGCTTAGGAAATTAGCTTAGCAGACATGCAGGGGAATTATTACAATGTGAAAAAAAAACAGAGAAAGTGGGATTATAAGAAACGAGGGCAGAAGCAGACTCAGGGTGACTGAGTGCTGATCCTAAGAAGGCATTATCTTTCGGAGTTGAAAGACAAAATTTAGCTCTGGTGTTACTTTAGTGTCTAAATTAATACAAAAAACACAAATTCACATATTCAAAGTCAGATACTGTAACACATGGAACCAAAAATTTGCACTCAACAGTGTGGAGCCCAATCTTCTAAGTTCATTTTACTTCTCAAATTTTTTCTTAAAATTTCTTTGTGCATGTAACACACAGATGACCATGACTGACTGGTGTCTCTACAACTGTTAACACTTCTATAAAATAAAGGGAACAAAAATGCAAAGTCAAACAGAGGAGGCAATATGAGAAAGTGGATTAGAAAAAGAACTGGTGATTGATGGATATGGGTTTACACATGGCTCTGCCTTTCTGAAAGATGGGAAACCAAGCTCCTGCTCCTTTAGATCCCCAGCTAAGCTGAGTGGTGAGCCTTGAGGACCTCAGACAGGAATTTCTGACCTGCTGTGAAACCAGACAGTGCTGCAGCTACTGCAAACTAAGAGCTTCTGCATTGACCTTTAGCAAAGAGCACGGCATAATAACCAAATAGATGTTGCAGTCTCACCTTCATCCCAAGACTGAGGATGGCGTATTTTCTATTTGAATCCCAAAGAGGCCCACCTGGTAGTGGGGTGGACCATGACTGATAGATATAGTCCCAACCTTCTGTGAGGAGAGAGGTGAAAAAGGTACACTTGGGATTGCTGCACACCTGTGGGTGTGTCAGGCAAAGCAGAATTATAAAGCTGTGTTTCATTTTGCCCCAGTAAAACCACGGAGCCTCCAAATTCTCCTGGTCCCCCATTAAAAAGACAGGAAAATGCTGGGGAATGCAACATCATGTGTTAAAAGACCTAGGGTGTTCAGTTCTCCCAAAGACTTGTAACAAACCCCTGACTTGGTCCAGTGATTTGTAATACCCAGGTCAGAAATACATACACCTAGTACTGCAAACTCACTGTTGCTGCTTGTGGAATCCTCACAAATATCTATGTCCCACCAACATTCATGGAAAACTCTCCATGGTGGCCCGTTCAGAACAAAAAAGTAAACCTGTTCTCTAAGGCTTATGTGTGTTCAGCCTTCTATAAAAATAAAACTGTCAATAACAGTGTCAGAAAATATGCGATCAAAATACTTTGCTGCCTTTATAGACGTCAACGGCCATTTGCTATATAACAAAATTCACAATCTAATTATGGGTACCTAGCATATATTACGTACATATTATCTCTTCATATATACATGCCCCTGCAAATACTCCTTTGCTAGTATGCCTCAGTTTCAGTGAATGTGTTGGTTTTTATGGCTTCCTTTTAACATCACTAACCCTCAGGAGAGAGAAAACGTACGAGTACCTTAAGGAATGTTGATTTATGAACTACAGTGGTCTTTATTTTTCTTGTAAACCTGGGTGGAAAATTGATCAGTAATAAGCCTGCTATAGATCTCACAGGTTTGCAAGATATATTATTGTATTTCAAGATTATCTGATATTGCAAAAGATTTTTTTTTCCTTTTTTTTTTTCTTTCCTATGGTCATACATTTTCCTGTCTCCAATTTATTTCTACTCTTGTTAGAGTTAGGGAAGCTATCAGAAAATAAAAATAAAGAGGAAGAAACAATCCTAGAGAAAGTAGCTGTGGGCCACCCCAGGTTTTCCCAATCCATCATAATGTGGGTTTTATTTCATACCCCACTGAGGTGGAATTTGTAGAATGTTTCTTGAATTACCATGAGGCACTCTTATAAGACCATTACTGTCTTTTTTTCTCCCTTTTGCTGCACTCTGCCTTTGACAGCTGTTGGCGTTTATTATACAGCCAATGGACGCAGCATTAACTTTCAGTGAAGAGCCCTTCTATAGGATACAGGTCAGTTAAACCGTAAAGTAAAATGTACAGACTGGTACTGCTCAAAAGTAGGATATCCATCTTGTATAAGACAAAAATATTTCAAAATATTTTGAAGTCCCATTTTGCGCAGAAAGATGAAATATGAGAATTTTACCAAAATGTTCTGAAAAATAAAGTTTTGGATATGTTAGAATGAGTAAATAAATGGTGACCTTTTTGTCAGAACAAAAATGGCATTTTAAAATGTCAACAGTTTTGAGAGTTCAAAATCCAAGTGCTTTGCTCCAGCTCTTTCTGTTTGGGGTATATCAGGGTTACAGGGACTACTTCATAATATCCCCCAAATGTCACCTGTCTTGAGAATCTCCCAAACAATGAAGTTTATCAGTAAGACACCATCATCAAACAGCAGTACACATACCAAGTTAAATTATATTCTGGGTCACTTTTCAATGATTTATTCTAACATTGGGTCACACATTTTTATTTTTTACTCTAATAACCTGTATTGATTCAGATCATATAAAAACTCTGGTGTGTATAGTATTATATGCTGTTTCAAAAGGCACATTCAATGCATTTTTGGAGCTTTGGAACCTTCGGTTGCTCCAGATTCCTTGAAGTATTCGGGTGCTCAGAGTGCGAACAAGCTGCCCTTTTTCTGACTGGATGGAGCTGAAACATTTAACCTTATGTTAGAGAATGGGTTCTGAGCAGCTAGTCTCCAACTCAGTAACACCAGTGGTACCGAAGTCAGTCACAGTCTGGCTTTCAGCTCCTAAGTCTTGAGTTGAAGGCTAGATAAGAATTACAAGCTGTGTTTTGGCAAAAGCAATAAAAGATCCTCACTTTCATGACACAGCTCTAAAGCTTTGGCAGTTCAGTTTTGACCATCAGCCAGGTATGTATCCAAATTATCTGCATCTTTCACGATCCTTTTCAATGTTTGCTTTATGCCTTTGCTGAGATGCTGCTTCCCTTTTAGTGTTGTACTTACAGCACTTTCTAGGAGTAATTGTATTTCTCTCACCTTTGAATTAGGAGCCAACAGTAAGGGGAAAGTTTCTTGTGCTCTTTCTAATTGGAAAGATACCTTCTGGATCTGGGCCAGAATGCAAATGTACTGCTTTCTAAGCGCTCCTCTACTAAGGGTCATATACTAATTGTTTTGCAGATGCTGAATTTTGTTTTATTCCACTGCAATTTCCATTGAGTGACATCAACAAGGTTTCTGGAAAATGAAGAGTTTTTTCATTATTAACACAGATGTTACAATCTAGACTGAAAAGCAGAGCTATGGACCAAAACAAAATGTTAGGACAAAAGCTTCAACTAATCCTCACATTAATCAAACCTCAAGACATTCACCGTTGATTTTGACATGCATCTGAGCCAACTCTTCAGATGTACATGGAATGGCTATTCTGCGTCTGTTAGTCTTACCAGTCGTATGGGATTTTCTTTTGTGTAGGCAGTGATTTTCTTCAGGTCTCAAATTCATGACTCTCCTGGGGAAGTTACTGAATGCTTTCAGTTGGAAGAAGACGTATCAGAAGAAATCTATGCTGAGGTTTTATATTCCTGTGTGAAGTCTAGTACGGTCACTTACTGCATGAGACAAAATGGACCAGGTGGACCACTGATCCAACCCAGCTGATTCTAACATTCTTGTTGCCCTCTTTCCATCAATAATATGCTAGTTATGCACACTAAATCTTTGAAGAATTCCTTAATCAAGATCCTTACTGATACAGCCTCCTGCTGGAAACATTCTTCTGCTTGCCATGAGCAAGTTTAAGTGTATTACACCATGATTTGTTAGGTGGAAGAAGCTGTATGACAAAAGACTTCAGAGATGTAATGCTTTTTGCCAAGCAGCTGAAAATGTTTTGTTGATAAATGTTCATGTCTCATACTGTTAACACTGTCACACAGGTAAAGTTTGATCTCCTGACAGAACCTCTTGTGGCTGTCTCTTAATCTATTCAGTGATCAATATTAACACTGTCAAATGTCTTAAAACGTTCCTCCTAGCTTGTTTGTTTCAGTATGTGCTATATACACATACACATATTTCACTCCATGTATTCATTCTGTATGTGTACATAGATTTCATTCCCAGTGATAATATATGTTTTCTAACTAACTGCAACAAGCCAGAATACAACAGAAAGATGAACGCCCCGATAACCTGGCAAAGAACACATTATTAAAGATTTGGAAAACAGGAGAGGCAGCTGTTTACACAAACCTGCGGTTCGTACTGGCCTTCAGGCTCCATCAGGATCTCAATATAGTCTGACAGTTCTGTTTGCTGTCTTGGGAATCTGTTGGGCTTTGTAACCTCAACTCTGCCTGACACCAGCAGGAATGGACAGTGCTCTGTTTGCTGTGGAAGATGGCCACCCCTCTCATGACTAAGCCTCTCACATCTCAGGTATTTATGCATCCAAGTAATAAAAGATGCAGTTCTGTGATAAATGATAGATGGTTTGCCTGTTCTAGCTGTCTCGTAATATTTAAAATAACCTGTGATGATGCATAAATCCAAATACTAGACTGTGCCCTCACACCTAATCACTCCACTCCAAATGCTAGTGAAGACGACCTTTCCAGATTAATCACACCAGACACCTCAATTCCTTCTCAGTGCAGCAGATTCCATTTTTCACTTAAACACTTATTTCCTTAAGGCCATCAGAAACTCCAAAGTTAAAACAAAATGAGCATGTGTCTTGGGTTAACTGAGACCTGGAAGGATGGAATTGTTATTTCTTGGACTCCAAATGAGCATAACTTGCAAGGTTTGAGCTTTCACAAGCAGATACTGCATTTTAATAATTTATCTTCTGAGAGGAGCATATTCTACCTTTCAAACTCTACTTCAAGGTACATTCTCCTGTAGGGAATGCAGCTACAACAAAAGAAAACTGAAAATCTTTTGGCTGCATGTGACCAACTCAGAATTCGAATTGGCCAGTTTCCACACATGAGCACAGAGAGAGACACATACACAGAGTGGCTGCAACAAGCTCACACTGCCAAATTGCAGCCAAATCCATAATCCTTTCAAAACACTTGGGTCCATTTTTCTGGGAATAACAAAGATAATCAAAAAACAATATTTCTTTTAGGAAGCAAAGTGTTCTCTCTCCCACACACCCAGTAAAAGCAGTCATGTTGCATTTCCTGCTATGGAGCTGAGCAACACAAGCCGTTAATATTTGTAGTTTCTTGTAAAAGTGTCTTTTGAATAAACATGATAAAAAATAAGAACCTTAAAGTTTTGATATACATTGTCTTTTCTGACTAAATCCAAGAAAAATCACTCAGACCCAACTGTAGGGGCAAATGCTCTTCACAATTCAAAATATACCTGTTCTTGTGAAGCTATTGTTTCAACATCAGAAAAATGGCTTACTCTTTAACATGCATGCAGATCGCATTTAGTAGTGGCAGAGAGTGACATTTTGTACCTCTGCTAGGTGGATGTTAAACTTGTAATAACAAAGAATCTCTCTTGACACTCAAACACTACTGTAAAGAATAAATTCATTTCTGTCAAATTCATTTCTGTTGATACTAACATCTCATAATTACAACAGCATATTCATATATGCTGATGTATATATCCAATATAAAAAAATACTTTGCATTTATACGTAGCCAGGTTTGAGGGCAGACCATTAACTAGTGACATTGGTCAACACCACTGAAAATCTATGACACATTAGATTCTCTCCTTTACTGTTGTGCTGTGCTGAAATTTAAGATTTTTTTGTTTGAAACTCTGTTTGAAGAGAGTCCCACTGTTCTGAAGTTCCAAGGGACCACTTCCCTCCACTGCTGTAAATCAGCTTGCAATAGCCAATTTCATTCTTACAGGAAAAGTCCCAAGTGATCCAATAATATTTCTAACTGTGTCAGAATCCCAGATGGAAAGTTGTTTTTATATCTGAAATAGCAAATATTTATTGAAGGGAAGGCACTGATCTAGCAAATAAAAGGAAAGAGACAATCTTTTCCACTGAAACTTAGGGCAAAAAGAAGGAAGGGAAAAGAGGGAGAAGGGTTATTCCCTGAAACTGGGCAAATGTGGACTGCAGGATGCCACTTAGAATTCTGAAACATGAAACAGAGCTGCAGTAAAACAACATTAGCAGCTTTCATATGATAATTTGTATAGAAGAGAAGGTTGTTTCTGGGTGGAGCACTAGCCAAGACCAAGTTCACTGAAGCTAGCACACTGTTCAATCAGCCACGGAAAAAAACAATAGGAAATAGAGATGGGGGAGACTTTTATTTTGACTTGGTAGCAGATGTGAAGGCAGGGGGTGAGTATAGGGAGGGGAAAGTAGGCAAAAGTGAGAATTCAAGAAAGCTAAATATTTGAAACGTCTCTGAATACACATATATTATTTATAACAATAAAATAACAATAATTCCAGCTTTGACATACAGAGTGGCAAACCAAGCAAATGCAGATTTATATGGTACATGTGACATATGGAACAATGAAAGAAGCCAGTGGCAGTCTGCCAAGTCTCCCCCTCCCCATTACCCCCCTTCCCAGTCATTGACTTTCAAAGAGGAAAAGATTTCATACAACAAAATCTACCCTGACTTCCAGGAGATAAAATGAGACGGGATTTACACTCAGTTGTATCTCCTCAATAGTCCCAAATAAATTCAAGTTTCAAGTGGTTCCTTGTAAGAAATAAGTCTTTTTAGCTTGCTGGGACAGACATACAAGTTAGGATCTTCTTGCCTATGTTTTTTAGCTAGGATTTTTCACCCTTTTTATTTGTTGTCTTTTGGCATCATTTTATTCTCATTTTAAAATAAAAGCTACAAAAGGCTGTTCTATTTTCACGGAAATTGCCCATCAGTAAGAATTTAAACCAATTTCCAGAAGAATAATCTTTGTGCTGATCAATTCAGCCAAGGTGGTTTCCTAGCTTTCACACAGCAAGTTACTAATTAATGACAAATTGAATAGTGTTCTATATGAAGATGACTTTAGAGGTGGTGCATAAAATTTGAGATTGCTGGAATATCTTCAGACTGGCTACAGTCTTTCTGCATAAAAACACAGCTGTTCGAATCATGTCGAGTTTTTTGTGCTACCCAGCACAAAATAAACCCTTCTTATGCATAAGCATGTTTCCTTTTGTCGTATAGATATTTACATTTGATTCAATACTCCTGGTGTGCCTTAAAACAAATTTATAATTCAAAACCACAGAGCTATCATACCAACACCTTGCTGCGTTCTTTGGGAAAAATCATTCAGGCTGCTCTGAGAGATGTAAGCCAAGCTATCAAAATGCATTGCTTTACAGCATGGCTTCATTTCGAAGGAGTGTGGGAATCATTCACAGGGCTTCACTCCTCAGGGTTTCTCACCAGGGGTGTCATTTCAGAGTTAGGCATTTTGAAGCGCTCAGGACTGGTATAATTTTAATCTCACTGAAATGAACGGGTAGCTTGTGCTTGACTGTAACGGGACCTCGCTGTGGTATAACGCTTATGAAAGAGCCCTTGAATTCCCATCCTGAGCTGCCTCTGAGACCCACAAGCTCATTTTAGGATGCCTTTGCCTTTTCTCCAGCAACACCAACCTCTCTCGAGGCTGGCCACACCAGTGGAGTCCAGCATTTCTGGTAGGGTGGGAGCACAAAGCAGCTTAAGGAGCTGCAAACCTTCTGCACCGTGCGATCCATCCTACGCCAAAAGCTCAGGCTTCTCCTAGCAGACATTGAAGGTGTGTCTGATGTATGTGTAGTAGCTTTTGTCTTTGTGACCTGATACACACTGTATTCCCAGACTGGGTTTAGTGGAATATCCATCAGAAGATCTGGAATTGTTGTAATTTGACATCTAAAGCTACAAGGCACAGTTAGTCTGTAGGGTGACAGAGAAGACACTGCAGTGGAACATTGTTTAGAGGTAAGAGGCATGGCTGAAGACACTGCACCTGAGCAATTTTGATTGCATCTCAGCCGCTTTGTACCACTACGGTTTTCCAACACAGCATGCATTAGATATCAAACAATCAATCACAAGACCCCCTGTTTTCACTAGCAGTAGATGGTGCAGGATTCTGGGCTAATCTCCCTAGACTTGAGGAAATGTGCAATCAGGCAGGAAAGGTTCAGTTTTTAAAATAAATTGAATGTTTGATCACAAGTTAGCACTCTGCAAAGCTGTGTGCTTGTTACTATGACAAGTTCTTAAAACTAGAACTAACTAATAAAAGAATTCTATTGATTGCCATGCCACATCAGGTCAGAAATTCATTTAGTGTTTTATTGCACTCCTAGCACTGGATGTTTCAGAGGAAGGTGTGAAACTCCCATAACAGAGAATTATGCAATAACTTGCTTATAAGAGAATCTTCTTCGGAAGCCCAGTGCTTAATTGTTAGCATCATTGTTCATCTTCCTATATACTATTGTCCTATTTAAAGTGGCTGCAGCTATTCTTTCCACAAACAACCAGTGAGCCTTCCAGTCTTTATTATGTTATTCTAATGTTGCTATTCTGCAATGAGTTCCACAAGTTGACATACGTACTAATGATATTTCAATAATTTTCTGCCCTTTTTTAAAAAAACTGCCTTTGATAACATTCATGACCAGAAAAAGTTATCTATCCTGCACTAACTCTTAATAAGCATTTTTCTGATGCCTTCCTCTGTTTCCCTCTCTAAATTCAGACTGATTCAGTTGCAATAAGGATAGTAAATAAAAAAATTAGTCATATATTTGCAGACTTTTGTCTTTCTATACATTTTTGTGTTAGGTATGAACAGATCACAATTTATTTGAATTTATTTCTGTGAAAGATTTCAGTAACAAATACACGCTCAGTGTTTTACTTAGAGGCTTTCAATCTGGCCAAGTAATGCAGGTAACTTGAGATATTTTTACAGTGTGTAAAGAAGAATGGGCATGCATATAAATCCATGAATGAGAAGCCAGGTTACAATATCAAAATAAATTTTCTGCAACTATTCTTGAATGTCTACTAAAAAACTGTGCTTTCATAAACTTTCCTGACAGAAGCTCTCTTTCAAGAAAGCTAATGAAACTGAACCCAAAGCAGATGGGAATACAATCAAGACAAATTTGTTTTCCAATTCCATTCAGTTGTTGTGGATTTTTTTTCTCCACTCTTCTACTTTCAGATTTTTCATCTGTTTTATGGGTTGCTACTACTTGCTCTCCCCACAGTGAAAGATCAATACATTCATATTTTTTAAGTATTTTCAAATCTCTGAGTGAAAGGGGCAACTATATCAAATTCATTTTGTGTTTATAAAAAAGAAAAGTTACTTCAGCAAAGGCTTCAAAATCCAGATCAATACAGATCTGAGGACTGAATATAATGAATCCAAATACAGTGTTATGTATGTGTTACTCATTTTGGCTGTAACCCAATAAACCACTTAGACGTGTGCCTGGTTTTACGCACTGTAAGTAGTGCCATTGATCTCCAAGTCACTGCTCAGCCCTAAGTGCTTCACTGGATTGGCGCCTTCATGCCGTGGGGCAGAAAGGGAAGTGCCACAACCACTGATGCAGGAATCCAATTACATTTCTCTCCCAATAGATCTACCTATAAGCTCTCTGTTTATCACCCTGACTGTATTTTCTTCCACAAGAAATGCTGTTTAATTTACCAGCTTCCATAAAGGCGGGTGTTACATAAGCATTCCTTTCAGCAGCTTTGACATCCTGAAAATTAACCAGTAAGTTTTTAATAGTAGGCCAAGAGAAAACATTCCAGAAATAAAAGCCAAAATGTCTCTCTCTAAAGTAAATGAAAGCCAATGGTATTCAGCTCACACTGAAAAATTTTATACAGTCTAGGTAGGCACCATGAGAGACTTTGCACATCAGCTTTCCATTGCTACCAAAATACTACCTTTGGTTCTATTTTCCTACAGGACAAGAACAAACAAGCACTCATGTTTCATTAAGCATTTGAGAAATACATCTCTGTCCCATTTGGAAGATGAGCATAGGGTAAATTAAGAGCTGATCTTACTGGCAAATACTTTTCATCAGTTTCAAACTCATTTGCATTCATCTCCTGGTTGTCTTAATTCACGGAAATATGGGAGTTCATGCTCCTCTGCCCGAATGTATCAGGTACCACCTTGCAATACAGGGAGTCAGATTTCCATAAGGGCAGTAGCTCGCATTCATTACGTCACTTCCATAGGACACAGGTGAGTCTATATTAGTATTTTAGTTAGGACTAGGAACTTTAGAAGGAAGTTTCTCAGTTGTACTGACTTAACCACATCTTGGTTCACAACACAGAGCAAACTCAGAGGGCACAAAAAGGCTCCTTTTTGGGTGAAGCTAATGTGGACGATGCGCTCCAGAGGTCAGCTAATGCCAGCTCGGGAACCAATGGGCTAGAGCCCAAGAGATAAAACTGAACTTAGTCCAGAGGAAAAACCTCCAAAACGTGGAGTGTAACCTTCCATCCTCAACATCAACAACGTCTCTCTACAGGTCTTCTCCTTTTGCACTGCATTGCTCAATAGCGTGTATGACAGCTGCAAGCCATAACTTACAAATTAAGGTAACTGCCATTCCACCCAAACATCAGTTCTCTGCTGGACAGTAAAATCTGAATGATGCAAAGCACCTCAGTGAACTATATTTGTGCTGCAGCAGAGTACAGGTGTGGAGATGCTTTGGGGAGCCTGCAGTAACAGGAAAGATGCACTGCAAGGGGGCAAGCTGGCTCACCTCTCCCGATGGCACCAGGGGCAGGCTGGTCTCTTCTCCCCCTGGCAGCAGAAGAGATAATGACACTGAAGAGCACAAAGGAGATCACTCCAGTTGGGCTTTTTCCTTACCTCTGTAAGTTGAGGAGAAGTTACGGATCAGAAGGCTTCATTCTTTTTTTGTGCAGTTCTGAGAGAAGAATTTAGATTTTCAGCTCAATGTCATTCTGTTCTTCTCTTTCCAGGTCTTGCACCTTGCAGTAGGAGAGCTCCATTTTACACACTTGGCTGGGATTTGTGTTCGATCCTGTGACACCTGATTTTTCTTGGCTTTGTGATACAGCAGGCTCCAGCATTGCAATCAAGTTCATAAAGGTGATCCTGACACACATGTTCTGATAGAACACCCCTATGGCTTCTGAGATTTCTGATCAGATCAGCAACCTGCCTGCACAGGGGCTACGTTCGATTCACAGGTCAAGGGAGTAGGCAAGCATGGTATGAGCTGTTCCTCTCCTCACCCATTTATAGAACAACTCTTCGCTTTGCAAGTGTCACCTTCCTCCCATTTCCTCCTCTATGTTACCTGCATGTAAATACCACCTACAGTATAGATTTCCAAGAAAGCTCTTGGCTATATATTATTAAAATGTATTTAATGGATCTGTTTGGTGTACTGAAGCTTTTTAAAGGGATGCTATAAGAAATTACCTTACCTCCCTAAAACATTGCATGCTGTGTTTTGTAGAGTGATGCACCCTCAGTTTGACTCTGCCTTGGTTCCACAAGAGAATTTCTATTTACTTAGAAGTTTAATGTAAAGATCCATCACTCAAAATATTGTACTTCCATCAAAAGCTTTTTACTGCCTTTTTTCAATTACTTCATTAGAGTATGTTCACAATTAAGCCAAAACAAAGATTTTTTTTTCTCCCTGCACGAAACATATAAATATATTTTCTTTACACTGTGAAAGCAAAGCTCGGTTCAAATCCAAAAATTTAACCTGGGGGTATTTGCAGTAGGAATGTGTCTTTTATAATTATCCACTCATGTTAGAACTATCCTGGTCAGTCCAGAATCAGTCTGGCTGCGGATTCCTCTGTCTCTCTCGTGTGAGGCTGAGTGGAAAAGCAAAGATGAAAGCAAGGAGGAGGTTTTATAGTGCCTCTTGCAGTCCTTTCTTTCTCTGACTAGAATATGATTAAAGATATCTCATGTAAACCGGGAATAGGTAACACTGCCTAGCAGCTATTTCAAATTCTGCTCTCGAGGACAATAAAAAAAAAAATCCTCTTTCTTACACAGCATATTTCACCCACAGATTTCAAAGACATTTCTTGTCTCGCTACTAGAGCACCCCAGACTTCTGTGGAAAAGTTTTTCTCTCCTTGCTCGTTGACACCCCTGAATGCCTGGAGGGCCATGGGGGCTTTTGCACGACTGGAGAAGGTGCCGGGAGACACCCTTCACCATCATATGCCAGAGCAGATGGCACCAGAACCGCTGGGCTGTGGTAAAGCCTAGTGAAGCTGCCTGGAGCAAAGGACGTGCTGGAGCATCGCAGCACCACGGGAAACAGACTCTTATTATCCGAGATGCTCCCTGGACCACTATCCTCACTCTATTACAGCTACAGCAGTGACTAGTGGAGTCTCCAAGAGAGAAATCTTTTTTTCAGCGTGTTATACTGCAATTCCTTTTTCATCTGTCTTCTTCACTTCTAAATCAATTCTCACTCATGTATTCTTTTCTTCGTTTCATTAACTGATGGTTTTAAGGACTCTCAGTGTTGCATAGTTAATAACTTCTCTGTAGCTTGACTTTTTCCATCAGTTCATATTTCCAAACCAATTAATTCCTTGTTGTTTTCCAATGGTTATTAAAAGGTAGAAAAATCCAGTTTAACCCAGTCTACCGTCTCAGGGATGCATCTATATGCTAATTACTTTTCCAGTTTGCTAGCAGAAAAACTCTGCATGATAGAAAGGACCATTTTCTAAAATTATCAAGGGCCATACTTTTAGAGGTAGTTAGGTGCTTAAAGATGTATAAGTGCCTGGTAGGATTTTTAGAAGTGCCTAGAGATTTAAATCTTATTGAAATCAGTGTGATTGAATTAGGGGACTGAATACCTTTCAAAGCCTAGCTCCAAAAGATGCAAAAAGAGGGTTTTAAAAAAACATAGTATTTAAAAAAATATGTAGTCATATAATGAGAAAGTTAAATGCTTATAAAAGTGGGGTGATTTTTTTTTCTCCTTCAGTTAATTAAATTTTAGGTTAATCAGCAGGATTTATTCACTATTCAATTCATAGTGCATTCAGCCAAGTGACTTCAGCTAACCAAAAATCCTGAAAACATTTCATTATTGCCATTTCCAAAAGATAAACTTCTTCCTGCTTTGTTTGATTCTTAAAAAAATTTACATTATTCTTAGAAAGGATAATAATCTTTGAGCTAAATATGATGATTTTGTTTTCTTCCTTCACCAGGAGAACTAGAGAAAATGTGTTTCCAGTTGAGCGTCATCCAGTTGTATGTATGCTCGATTTCCCCTTCCCCCTCCCAGGCTACGCTCCCATTGACTCATTTCTGTGTAAGAGGCTCCAAGGCTGAACTCACGGCCAGGCTTCTTACCTGTTAGCATTGCTTAATAGAACAGGCACCCTCAGCCCTTGGGCTGGCAGCTTTTATCTGTCCCATCTATTTGTGCAGCAATATCACCTGAGCAGCATCAGACAGCTAAAAAAACCCTTGAGGTTCCTTTTCAGCAGGGCCCTAATAGCACAGAGGAGAAATGGTTTGCAGGTGGCCTCAATTTCAACAGGCTCAGGTGAATTCAGGATTTGTACACAAAGCACCAGATCTCAAGAGAGGACAGGAATACAGGTTACTCCCAACGTCAGCTAACTATGTTTTTACAGATAACTAGACTTTGAAGATTAATTCTCCTCGCTCTTAATGCTTTAAAAAATTGGCCTATGGGTAAAGTTTGAAGGAGAGTCTCCATGAGAGTTTTTGAAAGTGACATATAGTTGAATCCAGAACCCCCAAAGGTGTAGGTGCTCCATTAAGATATAGATACCGAAATACCTGCTGAATCTGGATCTTCTTGGGAAACATAGTTTGGCTAATTTTAGAAGTGGTGAACCAAGTACAGACCTGCTAAGGGTGGCATCATCTCTCAAAGAAATTTGGTTGGAGTCAGCTGAACTCCTGCCATCTACTCTATGAGGAATATCAAAAGAATTTGAGCACTTTAGGATAGACATCATTGTCAAGGCAGTGAGACAAGCTTTATGGCCTCAATCTACAGTTTGATTTAATTCTAGGACACAATGAACATGCTTCTCAAGGCTATAATCTCATAGTCTTAGGAGTGCAGCTGAGCAAAAACACAGGAAAAATTTTATTTCAGAAGAGTGGTTCACTGCTTGTTTATCTGATTTGTCCCTTAATCCACAACTTGTATTTATTTCTTCCCTAGAAATATTGCAAAATTGCTTAAGGACAGAATGGCTCAAGGTCTGGTAATGGGATTTTTAGCCTTTCACACCCAGCTCATTTATCTGAGCACGGGTAGGTCTGCAGGTCAGTGAGTTGTTACCCACTGACTCTCATCCAGTGGCCTCTGAAAAAATGAATGAGCAACTTTCACACAGTGAACACCTGTCTACCTAAAAGTTCTCTGCCAAAAGGGGAGAGTAACAGCAGAAAAAAAAAAACATAACTACACAAGGGTAGAGCCAAAATTTCTTTATGAGCACAAAAAGTGTGACACTTCTGAGTCATGCTGGCAGGAAGATTCGAGAAAGCCAGCACCATCCAGCTCAGCCCTTCTGGGTAGGGATGTATTTTACTGATCCCACACTAAATCAGTTTTCTGCTATACTTGCTCAGTACTTTTTGTGGGCAATAGATTTGAAAGAACTAGGAATTCCCATCCTTTGCAGAAACCCCCAACGTTATGAAATAAAACTTTGAGAGATCAATGAAGTCCAATATTGTGTCTAAGAAACACTTACTGTTTTATACTGAACACTGTAATAAAACCAGAAAATCATAAGCTACATATATACACACACTCTCACAAAAATAGCTGAACATGATCTTAAATTATGGACATTAGGAAAGAAAGCAATAAAGCCATAATGATACAAAAGAAGAAAGCTCAGGCAAGATATTTCATTTTGTTTAATACTCCTCGGGTTTTTTTCCCCATTAAAAGTATTCTGCGCCACTCTACCATGTACAGACTTTAAAAGCGAAGTGTGGACACTGTCAAAACTCAGGACTGCAGGACCTGACCTAGTTGGGATTTCTAGCTGCAAGTTTTACCTTTTGCTTTTTATTCAGTCTTCTGCTTCCCACCCCAAAAGAATATCTACATAGTTTATCCTGATCTACTGCTTTCCAAAAGAAATTAAATTTTACTATTTATGCTGTTTCACCAGGTCAAGGATTAAATCATACTCTAATAAATAAATCCATCTGTTACATTTATGCTACTGCTGAAAACAATCTTTCTATTTACAGGCTAGTTTTAGTAGAGCACCATGGACAGCCTTCGGCAAGGCGGCCCTGTCCCCATGCATGTTCTTAGAGCACGCTGCAGAGACCTGCCAGAGACGGACACACCTCAGCATGGTGGTACAGGCTGTTCTGGCAGCTCCCCATAGAAAGCCAGCTTCTTTCTGCCAAAGCTTCTACCTCACCAATACGGTGATACACTCTAATCATAAAAATGCTCCTGCAGCAAAATGGCATGCTCTAATTAGCCGTTTGAGTACTACTTACTTCCAGAGCAAGAGAAAGCCTCCTCTGGTTGTCTAATACCATCTCCTGTTGGAATGTGCTCTAAAAATTAGTACACAGTAATTACGTATAGAGGAAGGCAGTGCTACTCTGACATAAAGGCTCTCAGACCCCTGCCCCAGCTGCTACCTTTGCACTATGCTTGTTCATCACCAGCAGACTGCCTGCAGGCCAGCCAACACGGAGTTGAATGAGCTAGTACTAGAGGAACATATACACAAACTGCTCACACCTCAGTAATAAATACCCATGAGAGCAGGCACATGAAGGTCCTTACGACTCATAAGCCATGATCTACTTCAGCCACTGCAACAAAACAAATTTTTAAAAAGTTTTCAATCCCCCCCCCGATGAAACCAAGTAAGTACAATGTAACAGAACAGCCCTAAGAATTGCTGCAGAGCAGAAGCATTCAGAGATTACTTAAAAATAGGTACTTTATCCTTTTTCTCTCATTCCTGATTACCAAAACCAGCATAGCAGTACCTGCAAGATACAGCTCTGGATACTAAGATTCAGAATTCTAAGAGATGGAAAAACCTATCATCTCCCCAGAGAGGCTGCTTTTATGGTATATCACTTTCTCTCTCATTTCTCAGTTCCCACTAAGCCCTAATTGTTCCACAGGTGTGCATTAGATCATCTCTTATGATCTAATGGATTAACATATTTAAATTAAAGTTAATGGTCATCTGATATTTAGTTGAAATTTGATGCTTTGCTTCAGACCTCAAAAAGACCTCACGTGTCCATTTTTTCCCACAAATATATTGGCAGCTCTATAAAAATATATCTCTAGGTCATCACACCTGCATCAATGCAGTAAAACAACAAAAAAAGCAAGATTTGTGTTTGATGAGCCTTCATCTGTAATTATCATAAATCATATATAAACTTGATTAATAACTGCATGTACAAATTAAGTATGTTTTGGTCCACGTGGGCATTTGTTTGTACACACACCTAAAATTCATGCCTCCTGTGAGTACAATAAAATTTAATAACATTTACTGCATACCACATTGCTATGTCTGAAGAATATTGTGGTGTGCTATTTTTTTAATGTATGCAGATAGTTTTCCTAGGACACTGAATGTTGAATATTTAGTATCATCCATGATACAAGGCAATATTTTATCAGATATCTAGGTATTTGGTTTGATTTACTAGAACATGTAGAACCACAGAAGAACTTGGGGGGTAGGTCACCCAGTCCAACACCCCACTGTTTTCTGGAAAAATATAATGTAAGTAACTGTAAGATGTTTGCATGAAGAGGTTTCAGATGCATGGATGATGCAATGAAAACAAAATGCAGAATGTGAGAATCCAGTCCTGCTTTACTTACAGGCTTTATTTACAGACAAGACAATTCCTGACAGTTTAAATTTTAGGAGGGCAAACTTCCAGCTCTTCAAGGAGATAGTCAGAAGGACTCCCTGGGAAACGGTCCTCAGGGACAGGGGAACAGAACAGAGCTGGTAGGTCTTTAAGGATGTATTCCACAGAGCGCAAGAGCTCTCGATCCCCAAGTATTAGAAGTCGGGCAGAGAAGGGAAGAGACCGGCATGGCTGAGGCAAGAGATGCTGGTCAAACTAAGGAAGAAGAGGGAACTGCACAGGCAGTGGAAGCAGGGACTGG